>ERZ761603.85-NODE-85-length-80236-cov-42.032003_pt1 | contig 80236 bp, 73 predicted proteins | sample MGYA00511879_ERZ761603 | MGnify/ENA primary metagenome ERZ761603 (study PRJEB28899, sample SAMN02850040) | bioreactor sludge metagenome | biome: EBPR Sludge; feature: EBPR Bioreactor; material: flocular biomat | place: Australia: Thorneside Wastwater Treatment Plant...
GTGATTCGTTCTATCTTTTCAGACATTTGTATTCCTATTATATGAGCAGGCTAACTATGTTTTATACAGCATCCTGCTGTATATACCCCCAATTTGGGGTCGTTAACAGCATCGTGCTGTATAACACCTTATATATTACATAGCAACATTATACAAGCACCGGCAGAAAGGAGCAAGAAACCCAAAAAAACCCTCAAAATTCACATCATCATCCTAAGCACATCCTAAGCACATCCTAAGCACATCCTAAGCACATCCTAAGTACATCCTAAGCACAACCCAACCCGCCCCTCCCCCCGACACTTGACACCTGACCCCTCACCCCTGATACTTGCTGCCAACCGCCAACCGCCAACCGCCAACCGCTAACTGCCAACCGCCAATCGCCAATCGCCAACCACTAACCGCCATGCCCCCCCTCGCCCTCGTCACCGGCTCCGCCCACCGCCTAGGCAAAGCCTTCGCCCTCACCCTCGCCCGTATGGGATACGCCATCGCGCTCCACCATCGCGGCTCCGTCATGGAAGCCCAAGCAACCGCCGAAGAGATCCGCGCCCTCGGCGTAGACTGTCTCCCCATCCGCGCCGACCTGACCCAGCCCGAAAAAGTAGACTTCCTCTTCTCCCTCATGGATGAAATGAACGCACCCCTCGAAGTCGTCGTCAATTCCGCCGCCATCATGCCCATCGGCAACATCCGCCACATCGAACTGCACGACTGGGACACCACCATCCACCTCAACCTGCGCGCCCCCTTCCTCATCTCCCAAAGAGCCGCCCCCCGCATGACCTCAGGACTCATCGTCAACATCACAGACATCGGCGCGCAAAAAGCCTGGAGCCGCTACCCCGCCTACACCGTCAGCAAAGCCGCACTCGAATCCCTCACCAAAACCCTCGCGCGCGCCTTCGCCCCAACGATCCGAGTCAACGCCATCGCCCCCGGACTCGTCCTCCCCTCCGACATCGTCGCCGAAGAACAATGGAACCACCTCATCGAACGCCTGCCCCTCAAACGTCCCGCCGCACTGGAAGAGATCACCTCCACTCTCGAATTTCTCATCAAAAACGAGTATATTACCGGACAAACCCTCGTCATCGACGGCGGCTACTCCCTAATCTGATAGCAGACCACCCACCCGCGCATGTTCCTCAAAAAATACCTCCCCGACCTCCTCGTCTCACTGCTCTTACTATTCTCCACCCTCTATTATTCATTTACCTTTATCGACTTCTCCACCCCGCCCTTTGAAGACGCCGCCATGATCATGCGCTACGCCCAGCACCTCGCCGGAGGGCATGGCATCGTCTGGAACATCGGCGAAACCCCCGTCGATGGCGCCACCGACTTTCTCTTCATGGTCGCCGCCGCCGCCCTCATCAAACTAGGCTTCACCGTCGGGCAAGCCGTACGCGGCATCGGCTTCCTCTCACACCTGCTCACCGTCCTGCTCATCTACTGGACCAACCGCCGCATCCACAACGGCAGCATCCCGCTCTCTTTATTCAGCGGACTGTATCTTGCCGTAGGGACCGGACTTTCATATGTGGCAGCCTATTTCGGCACACCATTCTTTGCCCTCGCCGCCGCTTCCACCTGGACCTTGGGCTTGGTCTTGATGAAGGAAGAGAAACCACGCTGGTGGCTCTCTCTCGCCTTCGCCTTTAGCGGGCTCATCACCGGACTCATTCGCCCCGAAGGCGTCATTCTTGCTTCGTTAATGCTGCTTGCCGTCATCGTCATGCGCATCTCTAATAGCCCCCTCTCCCTATGGGAGAGGGACGGGGTGAGGGAGGTGATTAAGGCGAGCGGGATTCTCCCCATCGTAATGACCTTCGGCGTCGTCTTCCTCACCATCGGCGGCGCATACTTCCTCTGGCGCTGGGACTATTTCGGCTATCCACTGCCCAACCCGTTCTATAAAAAAGGCACAGGCGGCTGGAGTTGGGGCACCTTTACCGCCTCCATGCTGAACACCTTGCGCTTGGGGCTGCCGCTGGTCATTCCCTTCATCCTTGGCTTCCGCTCCAAAGAGACACTCAAGACAACTCTCGCATATCTCATCCCCATCCTTGGCTTTGCTGCCGCGTTTGGTCTCGTCTCCGACGAAATGAACTACGGTGCGCGCTTCCAATATGCTGTACTGCCCATTGCGCTCCTGTCGTGGATCCCGCTGGTGCGTGGCATCCGGTTTGAAGCGCTGAGTCAACTCTCCGTCAAAGAAAGAAGCGCGTACCTCGTCGCGGGCGCCGCGTTGATGTTGAGCCTCGTCTATTATTCGTGGTTCCAGAACTGCTTTCTTTCCTCCTATCAACAGACCTGTGCCCGACCCTACGAGCGTGACGGACGCCTTGAAATGGCGCAGATGCTGGCAGAGTATCGCGGCAAGGGCTATGTCATCGCCACGACCGAGGCGGGCTTGCTGCCGTATTACTCCGGTTGGAGCGCCATCGACACCTGGGGGCTGAACGATCAGTTCATCGCGCACAACGGTTCGATCACAGTGGAATATCTCGACCAGGTCCAGCCGCACATTATCATGTTCCATGATTATTACTCGCCGCTTGTGCCGCCCAAACTCACCGAAGCCAACCTCGCCCAGCCCTGGTTCAGCATGACCATTCTGCTCAAGACCTACGCCGAAGACAATGGTTATATTCTTGCGGCGGTCTTTGGAGATAGCCCCTACGATACGCATTACTATTACGTCCGACCGGGGTTTGAAGATAGCAAGCGCCTGGTGGAGCAGATCTCAAAGTTCAGGGATTATTTCTACCCGACCACCGGCAAACGTTCGATCAATTATGCGATGTACGAACAACCATAGGGGCAGGGTTTCCCTGCCCCGGGCGACGGAACGTCGCCCCTACATTTTATTTTGGAGATTCACCCATGTCTGAAACCACCGAACTTGCCGAAAAGCTCAAGACCGAAGGCGAACGCATGGCGGCGTTCTTTTCCGAACTGACCGAAGACCAGTGGGGGAGTGAGGTCTACACCGAGGGCGCCACCTGGACGATCCGCAACGTGCTGGCGCATTTCGTCACCTCTGAGCGGGGGTTGGTCAAACTCTTCGAACGCATCCGCACCACAGGCGAAGGAGCTGCCGATGATTTTTCCATTGATCGCTACAACGCCTCGCAGCAAGAACGAACCAAAGACCTTGCTCCTGCCGACCTGCTGGCGCAGTATCAACAAGTCCGCGCTGAGTCAGTGCAGTGGGTGAACACCCTGAAAGATGAGGAACTGGACATCAAAGGGCGTCATCCCTTCCTCGGTGAAACCGTCATCCGCGAGATGGTGAAGATGCTGTATCTGCACAATCAGCTGCACTATCGCGACGTGAAGCGGGCGTTAAGGTAATTGATGATAAAGGATTTTCCTTTGTGTTCCTTTGTGACCCTTTGTGGTTGAAAAGGTTTTTTTATGCAACTCTCTCCCTTCAAACTCGAACGTTATTTCGCCAAATACGAATTCAACACCGAATATCTGCTTTGCACGTCAGATTGTGAAGCCATGCCCATCGCCGACCTGCTTGCGCTCGAAGAGGGTGCGGCGGAGCGTTTCCAGCATGTCTGGCTGGGATACACCGAATCGCAGGGCGGCATGTCGCTGCGCAGGGAGATCGCGAAGGTCTACGCCACAACCCAGCCTGAGGATGTGCTGGTCTTTTCCGGCGCGAACGAGGCGATCTACCTCTTCATGCTGGCGGCGTTGAAAGAGAATGACCACATCATTGTCCATACGCCGCATTATCAATCCCTGAGCGAAGTGGCAAAAGGGCTTGGGTGTCAGGTCAGCCTTTGGCGTGCGCGCGAAGAGAACGGCTGGGCGTTGGACTTGGATGAGTTGCCTCAATTGATGCAGTCCACCACCAAAGCGATCATCATCAACACGCCTCACAACCCGACCGGATACCTGATGTCCCGTGGCGATTTTGATGCCCTCAATACATTTGCGCAGGAAAATAACCTGCTTTTGTTCTCCGATGAGGTCTACCGCGAATCAGAGTACGATATGAAAGACCGCCTGCCCGCCGCCGTGGATTATGGACCCCATGCAGTCTCGCTTGGTGTCACCTCAAAGACTTACGGACTTGCCGGTCTGCGCATTGGCTGGGTCGCCACCAAAAACTATGACCTGTATGAAAAGATGGCGTCGCTGAAAGATTACACCACCATCTGCAATTCCGCTCCCAGTGAATTCCTTGCCGAAGTTGCCATGCGTCACCGCAAAAAACTAGCCAGCCGCAATCTGGAAATCATCAAAAACAATCTCAGTATTATCGACGATCTTTTTGTGCGCCATTCCTCGCTCTTCGCATGGGCACGTCCTAAAGCCGGTTCAATGGGTTTCCCGAAACTCCTGCAAGGAGATGTGGAAATCTTCTGTGATGACCTTGTTCGAAAAGCGGGTGTGTTGCTGCTCCCCGGCTCTGTCTACGACGACACCCGCAATCACTTCCGTTTAGGGTTGGGGCGCAAGAACCTCCCGCAGGCGGTCGAGCGGTTGGAAGCGTATCTTTCCAATCGAAAATCGTAGATCAGCGATTCCATTTCTAATCTCCTTTTTCAAATTACCCTTTACCATTTCCTTCATGCTTCGACTCACTCGTCCCCCCCACCTCCTGCTCGCAGCGCTGACCTACCTCCTTGGCGTGAGCATCCCCGCCTATGTAGGTGTTCCGTTTCGTTTCTTGCCGTTCATACTTGGCTTTGTCGGCATTCTGCTTGCGCAGATCAGCATGGCGTTTCTGCGCGAAGTCTTCCGTCCGCACAATGAGCCCATCGTCGCCGGCGAGACACCCAAACAGAAAGAGACGCTTCGCAATAACTTGCTTTACATGTCCGTGGGCATGCTCGCAACCACGGCAGTCATTGCCTTTATTGTCCATCTCAATTTCACACTCACACTTCCGGCATTTCTCTTTTTGCTTTCTTCCCTTGTGCTTGTGCTCGCCTATTCCATCCCGCCCTTTCACCTTGTCAATCGCGGCTTTGGCGAACTGATCCTTGCTGCGCATATCGCCTATGTGATTCCTTCTATCGGCTTCTTATTTCAGTCCGGTGAAAACTCGCGCCTGCTGACCATCATCCTCATCCCGCTCACCGCCCTGGCGCTAACGTATTTTCTCATCATTAACTTCATCACCTTCCCTGAAGACCAAAAGTACGAACGCGGCACACTGCTGCGCCGCCTCACATGGGAACGTGCCACCCCATTGCATCACGGTCTCATTGCCTTTACATACTTAATGTTCGCGCTTGTTCCGTTGTTCGGTTACTCTTTCAACCTCATCGTCCCGGCGTTCCTGACGCTGCCATTTGCCATTTTTCAGATCTTCCAGCTCCGTGCCATCGCCAATGGCAATCCGCCTAATTGGAAATTGCTTTCGTCCACAGCCCTTGCTGTCTTCGGGCTCACCACATATTTCTTAACTTTGACATTTTGGCTTCGCTAACTTGATTCCCCATGCCTGAATTCCTGACCCTTCTCCCGCCCGACCAAGCTCGTGACAAATTGCTTTCGCATCTTTCCAAGGCGATAGTTGCCCCTGAGCCCCTCGCTGTAGACTCCGCTGTGGGCAGAGTGACCGCCGAAGATGTTGTCGCGCCGCACCCTTTACCCGAATTCCCCCGCACCACCGTGGATGGATATGCCGTCCGCGCGCGCGATACGTTCGGCGCAACCGACTCGCTGCCCACGTACCTCCATCTCATCGGTGAAGTTCCAATGGGGGATGAGCCGTCGTTTGAGGTTGGGGCGGGTCAATGTGCGTTGATCCACACCGGTGGGATGCTTCCCAAAGGCGCCGACGCAGTTGTGATGTTGGAATACACACAGCATATCGTAGGGGCGGGGTCATCCCGCCCAGAAATCGAAATCTTCAGATCCGTCGCTGATGGCGAGAATGTCATTCGCATTGGTGAGGATGTGGCGAAGGATCAGCTCGTCATCCCAAAAGGGACAGTGTTGCGTCCCGCTGAAATTGGCGGGTTGATGGCATTGGGCATAACATCTTTGCGCGTAGCCAATAAACCGAAAATTGGACTGATCTCAACGGGAGATGAAGTCATCGAGCCAGGTCAACGTCCGCGCCCGGGACAGGTGCGTGACATCAACTCGTACACGCTGGGTGCGCTCGTCGAAAAAAGCGGCGGGGAGGTTGTCCGCTATGGGATTTTTGGCGACCAGTTCGAGGTCCTGAAAGAAGCGGCGGCAAAAGCATTGAACGAGTGCGACGTGGTCATCATCACCGCCGGGTCATCCGCATCCACCCGCGATATGACCGCCGAAGTCATCCGGCAGTTGGGAGAGCCGGGCGTGCTGGTCCATGGCATTAACACGCGCCCCGGCAAGCCGACCATCCTCGGTGTATGCCAGGGGAAGGCGGTTATTGGTTTGCCGGGCAACCCGGTCAGCGCGCTGGTGAATGGGTATTTGTTCGTCGTGCCGGTCGTCGAGAAATTGCTGGGCGCATTACCCAAACCCAAAGCGACGGTACAAGCCGAACTTACTGTCAATCTCCCATCGCAGGCAGGGCGTGAAGACTGGTGGGCGGTGAAGTTGAGCATGGGCGGTGGAAAATGGATCGCTGAGCCGATCTTTGGAAAGAGCAACCTGATTTTCACGCTCGCCGCCGCGGATGGATTGTTGAAAATTCATCCCGATGCCACTGGCTTGAGTGCAGGAGAATTGGTGGAAGTGGTGCTGATTTAGGGGGAGGGCATTCCGCCCTGATCTTGCTCTACTTCAAGTAAATGTCGAAAAAAGAAATTGTTTGATTCATGGCTTGGGTGAAGTACTTCGAGATGTTGTGATTGTCGCCTTCGTAGGTGTAGAGGTTGACGATCTGCCCATTCTGTCGTCCCAATTCTGCCAGCCGAATGGAGAACTCCACAGGAACATCATCGTCCGCGGTGCCGTGGTGTAGTTCAATTGGTCCGGAAAGGTCGGAAAGGTAAGAGGTGGCGGAGACAGAATCCCAAAATGCGGGGTTCTGTTCGGGTGTTCCATATTGTTCGATCCATGAGCCGCGCCATCCGCGCCCGGTGGAACTCGGTGACGGGGTGAAGGCGCCTGTTCTGCGCCAGTTGTACAACAGGTCGGGGTAGGAGGCGACGACGCCCGCCCAGATCACACCGGCTTTGACGTCATCCGAGATGACCATGGCGCGCAGGGTCAAATTTCCGCCCATCGAGTGACCCCACATGCCGATCTTTTCCGGGTTCACATCGGGGTGTTGCTTGAGCGAGGCAACGGCGTTCATCACATCGACCTGGTAGCCGGGGTTGCCGTATGCGCCTGTTGCTTCGCCTTCGGATTGGTCATGCCCGCGATAGTCGATGCGGAAGACGACATAGCCGGCGCGTGCAAGTTGATCCACGTAGGCGATGTAGCGTTCTGTTGTTTTGTACACATCCGGCGGGATGTAGCCATGATTGAATACAATGGCGGGGAAACCGCCTTCGGGCTTTTCGCCGTTGGGGATGGTGAGCAACGCGTAGATTTTCAATCCCTCGGAAAGATAATAGGCGTAATAACGGCGGTAATTTACGCCGCGTTCCAACTCGCGGACGATGGTGACCTCGCTGCCGGGGTATTCCTGATTCCGCAGCGCATGGATGCTCATCGGGTGCGGAACCGGTGTGGCAGTGGGGATGATGGTGAAAGTTGCTGTCGGTTCAGGCGTGGAGATTTGTGTTGGGGTTTCTGTGGCTGGGATGGGGGTGTCGGTTGGTAAAGGCGCTGCTTCGACGGTTGCACAGCCGGTAAGCATCAGTGAGAATGCAATGAATACCAATAAGGTTTTCTTCATAAAAATAAGCTCTCCTTGTAAAGTCTCTTTTCAACCTTTTAATATAGAAAACAAAAAGAGGCAGTCTATTACCGCCTCTTTATACATCGTTTGTGCAGGCAAATGTCAAGAAAATGTGTTTATTTTCTTGACCAATTACTAATTTCACGAATATGCCCCGGTGTGGTGCGGCAGCACCCGCCGATGAGAGTGGCGCCATTCTCATACCATTCTTTCGATTGCAAGCCGAATTTATCAGACGAGGTTTCACCATGCCAGGTGTTGGTGACGGCGCTGTAATACTCGCCGGAGTTGGGGTAGACGATGATGGGCTTGTTCGTGTTCTTCTTGATCTCGCGTACCAGCGAAGGGATGTGCAAAGGCGAGGTGCAGTTGATGCCAATTGCCGCGGCTTGGGGCTGCGAATCGAGAAAGGCGGCAATGTCTGCGATGCGCTCACCATTGCTGATGTGTTCGCCGTCTTTGGCGGTGAAGGTGAACCAAGCCAGCGTGTTCGGGAACCCGGCGAGCAGGCGAATCAAGGCTCGGGCTTCGATTCCGCATGGGATGGTCTCGCAGGCTAAGAGGTCCGCGCCAGAGGCGATGTGCGCTTCCACGCGCGGGCGGTGGAACGCGATCAATTCATCCTCGCTCAAGTTGTAGTCGCCGCGATATTCCGAACCGTCTGCGAGATACGCGCCGTAAGGACCGACCGAGCCAGCGATCAACGGACGTAAACGCCCAACGCGATTTTCTTCCTTCGCCCAAAATTCATCGCGCGCTTCCTGTGCCAGTTGAACCGACTTCTTGATCAGGTCGAGCGCCTGCTCGCGTGAAAGTCCGCGCCTGGCAAAGCCTTCTACCGTGGCTTGATAGCTGGCGGTGATGGCAATGTCTGCGCCGTTGTTGAAATAATCGAGATGCACGGCGCGGATGAGTTCGGGCTGTTCGAGCAGCACACGCGCCGACCAAAGGTCATCGTTCAAGTCGCAGCCACGCGCTTCAAGTTCGGTCGCCATCGCACCGTCGATGATGGCAATGCGTTGGCGTTTTAGAAATTCTTCAATGACATTCATTTGGCTGCTGCTTCTGCCTCGCGTAATTTTTCCGTCGCGCGGAAATATTTCAGATAGCGCATCGAGTTTGCGTCCCTGCCCATCAGCAGGTCAGTGGCGCGGATGGTGCTGCCCAGTTTGATCGGGTCGGTGATGGAGCAGGTTGCGCCGGTCAGCATGGCGATGGAAAGCATCGCCGCATTGACCGAGTGGCGGTCTGGTAAGCCGAAAGAAACATTGCTCGCGCCGAGGCTGATGTTCACGCCAAATTCATTCTTAATGAGTTCGATGGATTTGAGCGTGATCGTCGCCGCTTTGCTATCGTGACCGACCGTCATCACCAGCGGATCGATGATGATGTCTTCGACCGGGATGCCGATCTTGGCAGCACGTTCGATGATCTTTGCCGCCGCCGCGAGCCGACCTTCGGGTGTGGGCGGGATACCCTCGTCGCCGATGGTCAAGCCGATGACTGCTGCGCCTCGATCTTTGACGATGGGCAGTACCGTGCTAAGTTGCTTTTCCTCCCCGTTGACGGAGTTGACGAGCGGTTTACCGCCTTTGATGGCGTTCAATCCCGCTTCGAGAATTTTTGGCTCATTCGAGTCGATGCACAGTGGAACATCCACTACCGACTGCACCGCTTCCACCACCAACGGCATGACCTCCGCCTCTTCGATCTGTGGATGCCCGACATTGACGTCCAGCACGTCCGCGCCCCAATCCACCTGACGCCTGGCGAGATGCTTCACATAATCCATGTTGCGCTCAACCAATGCCTGACCAAGTTTCTTGATACCGGTCGGGTTGAGTTTTTCGCCTATGATGACGAAAGGTTTGTCAATGCCAACAACAATTTCTTTTTTCTCTGACTTTAGAATGGTATGCATGTGCCCTCCGAAGGTTTATGCGACCCGACAGGTCTTTCAAAACCTGTCGGGTCATGAATACTTATGATTTTAGGAATCTCAACGCAGCTTCTGCCAGTACTGCCGTCCCAACGGGCAGGGCGCGTTCGTCGAGGTCAAACTTGGGGTGGTGTAACTCGTACACGGGTCGACCTTCGATGCGCGTTCCCAGGGTGAACATCGCGCCGGGGGCATCCTTTAGAAATTCGGGGAAATCTTCCGCGCCAAGTGACTTCCACATCGGGAGGACGTTTTCCTCACCGAGCAGGTCTTTCCCGACCTGAGCGATCGTATCCGCAACGAATTTATCGTTTACCAACGGCAGTCCGCCAAACAAGAAGTCCAGTTCGTAATCGCCGCCCAGAACTTTGGTGATCTCAAAGACGCGTGCCACTTCCTCGCGGATCTTTTTCTGGGATTCAAGAGAGGTGAAGCGCAGTGTGCCCTTCATCTCCACTTTGTCCGGAATGACGTTCTCTGCGACACCGCCATGAACCGCACCAATGCTGACAATGGCGGGCTCGAACGGATTCAGCCTGCGGGATGTGATGGCATTCAGTCCCATGATGACATGCGCCAGAAGTACATATGGATCGACCGTGGTATGTGGGTACGCGCCATGCCCGCCGACGCCTTTGATGGTGGCTGTAAATGTATCCACGCCGCCGCTGCACGGACCTTCTTGAATGGCGATGGTTCCCGTCGGGCTGGCGGGGTCTACATGCTGGGCGATGACGTAGTCCGCGCCTTCCACTGCGCCTTCGTCATACATTCGCATCGCGCCACTCTTGCCTTCTTCATCCGCGGTTTCTTCCGAGGGTTGGAAGAGGAAGCGCACACGCCCGTTGAATTTTTCCTTTGCAAGGAGTTGCGCCGCACCCAGTGCCATTGCGGTATGAGAGTCGTGTCCGCAGGCGTGCATCTTTCCGGGAGTCTGAGAAACATATTCGGTATCGGTCTGCTCGAAAATGGGCAGCGCGTCCATATCCGCACGGATGGCGACCACCTTGCCGCCTTCACCGATCTCCGCCACCACGCCTGTCTTGCCGACGCCGCGCTTTACACGATAGCCCATTTTTTCCAGTTCGTCTGCCACGATCCCTGCCGTGCGATGGACATCGAAAGCGATCTCAGGATGCATATGAAAATCACGCCGCCATTCGATCAATTCTTCTGAAATTGCATTCGCTTGTTTAATCATAAGGTCTCCTCTTTTGACTTCAGCGCTGTTCACTGATAACTGTCTTATTTCTTCTTTGCTGTTTCCTTTTCAGCCGCCGCATAGATTCTATCAAGTTCCTTTTCCTGCTCATCTGTAAGAGGCGGAACTTGATGATCGCGCAGGAGCCTTTCGGCTTCGTCCATGGCGTGATCTGCCATTTGCTTGCGTCCAAGTTTATCTTCCCATGTATCCCATGAATTGCGCTCTGCCAACTTGGTCAGCGCCATTTCGCCTCCGCGCAGGTGCTTCATGGTGTGCTTCTGACCGAGGAAATTACGCGTCCCGTTCATCACATCCAGAATAATATCAACAGCCAGATGGTCAGCATCCGCGGAGAGACCTTTGCGCAGCCGCTGGACACTGCCGACCAGTTCGTTATCCAACACCATCTGGGCAAAGGAACCCATCACACCGGCTTCCATCTCGCCAATGCCGGAGAGTTCATCTGCGCCAGCCAAGGCGGGGATGGCGGCATTCAGTCCGCGTTCGAAGGCGTTCTGGGCGTCTAGGGTGTGCGCATTGGTGGAGAATCCGTACACGTTGACGCTGAATCCGTAATAATGTCCGAGTTGAACCGTAGCGGCAGAAGACAAGCCCAGTTCCACGCCACCCCAGATCAAACCGGTGCGAGGCTCGAGCATCCCCAATCTGCCGCAGTAGACGACGCCGCATCCGGGGTTGATAAGTTGTGCCAGCACGAGCGGGGCAAGCGACTCGGCGCTTTGCTGAACGATGCTGCCGGTGATCGTCATCGGCGAGGTTGCGCCGCCGGTGGGACATGGCAGGTTGGCGTGGATAACGCCATACTTTGCCATCTCCATGATGGCTTCGGCGGCGATGTCGTGCATCGTCAACGGGCTGACCGGCGATAGTGATAGGGTCAACTCTTCAGGCTTGGTTCCCACCACCACCGCCATTTCGACAGCGTATCGAACCTCATGCCCGAATTGAATGCCCGGTCCCTGAACGGGTTTGACTGTGTTCGAGAGCGCATGGCGGTACATGTGCAGAGACAGCATTTCATTTGAGACATCCGGCGGCGTGAAGAATGGAGTCACTGTGTTGCAGTTCGGGAGCGCATCGAGCAAGCGGACAGCGTCTTTGGCATCCTGCGTCGTAGCAGTGTGATGCGTCCCGGTTCTGGCATCGAAGACATCGCGCGCACCGCCGAGGTTGTGGAAGTACAACGTCCCATTGCCGAGTTCGTTGACCTGCCCATTCCGTCCGCGGATGACAGGTCGCTTGTTTGCCTTCGCAACCGAATCCATCACCAGATCTGGCGGGAAGAAGACGCGGTTCTCTCGAACGGTACAGCCCGCCGATTGAAGGATTTCGAGGCTGGGTTTATGCGTCCAAAAAACGCCCGCTTCGTTCAGTACCCGCAGCGTGGCTTCGTGCATGGCTTGTACATCTTGTTCCGATAAAAATTTCAACCGCTCCATGGATTCTCCTCTGATCACTGATTACTGTTTACTTCTCATTTCTTCAGCACCTTCTCCAAAAACTCCACCCGCCTCATTTCCGCATCGATCACGTTTTCGATCTTCAAGAACGAATGACCTTCATCTTTGTATAAATGCAATTCTACTTCCTTCCCCAATTCCACCAGCTTATCCCGCGCGTCGATGGAATCAGATGCCGGGCAGCGCTGGTCATTTTCTCCGCAGATCATTTGCACAGGCGCATTCACGCGATCCAAAAAGAAGTACGGTGAACGCGCGATCCATAATTCTTTGTTCTCTTCCGGGTCGCCCATATTCTCGATGTTCCAATGCTGCAAGTCTTCACGCGATGCGTAATGCGATTTTATCCAATTCAGGAACGGAACAACCGCCGAACCCCCAACGAATAACTCAGGATAGCCCGTCAAGCAGGTCATCGTCAAATACCCGCCGTGACTCCGCCCCGTGACCGCGATCCTTTTCGCAAGCCCATTTTCCAGCAGATACTTCGCGCCAGCCGCGCAATCGTCGTTATCCACGCCGCCCATGTCGTTTCGGCTTGCATTCTGCCATTTCTTGCCATAGCCTGTGGAGCCGCGATAGTTCGGCGCGAGCACCGTCCAGCCTTGAGCCAGCATAAAACTCAACTCAGGGTTCCATGAGAATTGCAAATGCCAATTCGGTCCGCCGTGGATGTTGAGCACCGCAAGATCGCCCGCGCCGTGATACAACAAGGCGGGCACTTGCACACCGTCCATGCCGGGGTACCAAACCTCCTCCGGCTGTGGAAAGTTCAACTCCTCATCCAGTGACTTCGTCAACTGAGTCGCTTCACCGGTTTCAAGATTGATCTTCCACAAGTCAGCGGGATGATTCACATCATCAAAATGGAGGATGACGCCATCCGCTGTGATCTGCGGGTGAGCGTGGACTCCATCACCGGCTTTAACCTCGCGGATTGCGCCGCCTCTATCCTTAAACTGAAATTGGGTCTTCGCCCCTTCGCTGTGTACCCAGCCGAGAATCTCTCCGCTCCGCGACCAGGTAGGCTGAGTGTCATCGCCGACCGAATCCGTTACCCAGGTGATCTCTTGCGTTTCAACGTCATACAAGCCGATGTTGAACCATTCGCTATTCTCGCACGAAAACGCCAATGACTTGGAATCCGGCGACCAGGCAGGATGCTGCGCGTTCAGGGCTTTGCCATCTTTCGTTAACTGAACGGTTCGAACCTTCCCCTTGTGCTGACCCACCGGCACGATGTGAATACTGCGGTCACTAGCCGCCGCTTCTGACTCTACCGCGATCCATTTTCCATCCGGTGACCATGCCGCATCCCAACACGGATGGAAGATATTTCGGATCATCCGTTCGCGGCTGCCGTCGAGCGGAAGCACATACAGCGCAAACTGTCCATTCGCTTCTGAAAGCACAGCCAACCCTCTGCCATCAGGAGCCCAGGACATATTCGGTTGGTGCGCATACAAAATATCCGGCGTTAAATCGGTGGAAGTGTTGGTTGTGAAGTCATGGATGCAGATGTGATACGACTCGCTGCCGTCAATGTCCAACGCAAATGCGATCTTTGTCCCATCTGGCGAAAAGCACGGAGAAAACTTTGCCCCCGCCAAATTGATCCTCAGTTCTCTGATCTCTGTTCCTGCTACTTCCCACAGGTCCCATGTCCCCGTTTTGTTCCAGGAAAAGATGATGCGTTGCTCATCAGGCGAGACGGCGAATTTCAGACCAGTGTCAACATAAGGGATGCGGAGGAGTTCGGAGAGTGTCAGCATAGTTTTTGAGAAATCAGGATTAAGAAATGAGTAACGAGAAGCGAGGGCATTTTACCTTGTAACTCGTTACTCATTTCTTGTTGCTTGTCCTTAAGCAATAGCGGGTTCTTCCAATCTCGGCAGGTCTTCCAAGCCTGCCTGGTGTGCGAGATCCAAAACATAGGCGTAGAGAGCAGCCTCATGGTCTGGATTCATTTCAGGTCGACGATACGATGCGAGAATTTCCTTCACGCGGATTCTGGCGCGGGTGAACGTATCCATCGAGCCGGATTCTCTCCATCCGCGCATTGAGTCTCGATCAAAGACTTTATCTGGCATGTGTTGTTCCTCGCGGAAGAGTTTAAGGGTGATCTTCTGCTTGAGGAAGTCGCCGCCTTTGAAGTTGACGCCTTCAAAGAAAGCGGTTGCCAGCGTTTCGGTATGAACCTTCATGCCCGCGATCATGCGCTTTGCCATGGCAATGCCTTCCGCGTCGGTGACGAGTTTCTCCGGACTTTGGCACAAGAGCGAGTCCAACATGCCGGAACCGGAGATCATGTTGATGCCGCTCAACGCACCGACTAATGCGCCCATGCCGCTTTCCAAACCTGCTTGCGTATCGAGCAACTTCGCTTCTGTCGCGCCAAGATAGGCATGTGTGGGCAATCCAAGCGATTTGCCAACCTGCGCGTAAGACGAATCGATCATCGCAGTTTCAATGGCGCCGAACGGTGTGCCGCCTTTGCGCATGTCGAAAATGGCGGGGGCGCCGCCCCACACAATGGGCGAACCTGCGCGCGCGAGTTGGTGAATGGTGATGCCCGAAAGACATTCCGCTGCATGTTGCGTGACCGCGCCCAGCAGTGTCACTGGAGCCGCCGCACCTGCCAACGGCATGGATACGATCTCCGCCGGAATGCCCGCGCGTGCCAGGGCGATTAGTTGCCCTGCACCAAAGTTTGACCAGATCAACGGCGGCGATGGGCAGACATCGAACACGGCGCGGGGTTTCAAGCGTGAGGCTTCATGTCCGCCTGCAAGAATGGCGAGCATTTCCAGCATCTGATGCACGGTCTTGTTCGTGAACGCGCCGGTGACGATGGGTTTCTTTGAATAAAGCAAGACCAGATACAAACGATATAGATCGTGAATGTCCTTTGGTACATCGTGACAGACAATTGCGGTGGATTGCGCATCGTACTGCGGTAGCACCTCCGCCACTTTGATGATGCGGATCAGGTCTTCGGATTCGGCGGTCTTATGTTCGAGCGTATCCGGCAGGAGGATGGAGATGCCCGATGAGCCGGGGTCAAAATGAACCGCATCGCCTCCATACTGGACCTTGGGATTCCCGTCGTAATCGTAGAGATGGAACACGCTGGGAACGGTTTCCACCGCCCGGCGGACAATTTGCTCTGGGATGCGCACGACCATCGTCTCTTCGTCCACTTGTGCGCCTGCTTCGGAAAGCAGTTGCCGCGCCTCGGCATTTTGCACTTTTATACCGGGGTTCAGCAAAAGTTCGTAGGCTTCATCGAGGATGCGGTCGATCAGTTCCTCATCGAGCAGGGATAGTTTGGGTTGCATGGTGCCTCCTTGGGGTAATTGGAGATTGGTAATTCGTAATCGAGTCTTTAGGACTCAAGGATTTCAAAGGTCATTTTGGAGCAGGCTTGAACTCTAAAGCCGCGAATCTCCACTCTCTAATCTCCAAATACCAATAACCATTCACCACTAACAAAGAGATCAAGCCAATTCGTGATCTTCCAGTCTGGGCAATTCTTCAACGCCAGCCTTTTGCGCAAGGTCGAGCATGTATGAGCGTAGGCGCGCCATCTGGTCAGGATCCAATTCGGGTCGACGATACGATGCGAGCAATTCCTTCACGCGAAATCTGGCTCTGCCGAAGGCGTCCAGTGACCCTGCTTCCTTCCAGGCGCGGGTCGAATTGCGGTCAATGATGTCGCTGGGCAGGTGCTGTTCTTCGCGGAAGAGTTTCATGGTGATCTTCTGCTTGAGGAAGTCGCCGCCTTTGAAGTTGATCTTGTCATCGTAGAAGCCGGTAGCGAGAGTGTCGGTGTGTTGCTGCACACCCTTGACCATGCGCTTCGCCATTGCGATGCCTTCTGCATCAATAACGAGTTTTTCCGCGCTGTGGCAGGCGAGGAAGTCCAACATGCCGGAGCCGGAGATCATGTTGATGCCGCTCAGTGCGCCGACCATTGCCGTGATGCCGCTCTCCAACCCTGCCTGCGCATCGACGAGTTTTGAATCCGTTGCGCCGAGGTAGGTGTGGGTGGGCATACCGAGCGTCTTGGCGACTTGCGCGTAGGAGCAATCGAGCATGGCGGTTTCGATGGCGCCCATTGGGGTCGCACCTTTTTTCATATCGAAGATGGCTGCTGCGCCGCCCCATACGATGGGAGAACCGGGATGTGCAAGTTGATGAATGACGATGCCGGCGAAGACTTCTGCCGTGTGTTGTGTGACAGTGCCCAGCATGGTCACGGGAGCCGCCGCGCCTGCCAGTGGAACGGAGACGATCTCGGCAGGGATACCCGCCCGCGCCAAAGCGATGAGGTTGCCCGCGCCGAAGTTTGACCAGATCAACGGCGGGGCAGGGCACACGTCGAAGATGGCGCGCGGTTTGGCACGCGAGGCTTCGGGGCTGCCCGCGAACAACGCGAGCATGTCGATCATCTCCTGCACGGTCTTATTGGTGAATGCGCCGGTGACGATGGGTTTTTTGGAATACAGCAGGGCGAGGTAAAGACGGTACGAGTCTTGAATGTCCTTGGGAACGTCGTGACAGATCACTGCCGTGGATTGGGCATCGTACTGGGGAATCTGTTCCGCCACTTTAATGAGGCGCAAAAGGTGTTCGGTTTCGGTCGTGTCATGCTCGAGCGTTTCCGGGTTGAGTATGGTGATTCCCGAAGAGCCTGGGTCGAAGTGAACCGAGTCGCCGCCGTAGTGAACGACGGGGTTGCCGTCGTAATCGTACAGATAAAATTCCCGCGGCACGCTTTCCATCGCTTTGTGGACAAGCGCAGCAGGAATCCCGACGACGTTATTTTCCGGGTACATGATCGCGCCGGCTTCGGCGAGAAGTTGACGCGCTTCTTCGTTCTGCACCTTGATGCCGGGGCAGCGCAGAAGTTCGTAGGCTTCTTCCAAAATGCGGGCGATGATTTCGTCGCTAAGGAGGGTGAGTTTGGGTCTCATGTGACACCTCTAATGGGGATTTGGTTCTCTTTGGCGAAGAGATTGGTTTCAAGTTGCAGGGTACAGGTCGAAGTTTCCCTTCAACCTGTACCCTTAAACCTTCAACTTATTGCTTTTCAACTGACTTGATAATTCTTTCGAACTCCGAACCGATCTTTTCATCCAGCGGATCGGGCTGGTGTTCTTTCAAAATCTTTCTGGCTTTCTCCAACGCCCAGTCGCGCGCGTCGTCGCCTTTTTCTTCCCATTGGGTGTACGGGCGGCGGTCCAGGAATTTCGGCAGGAAAATTTCACGCATATGATTGCGGGAGTGTTTCTGGGCGAGGTAGTGCCCGCCAGGACCGACGGCTGCAATGGCGTCGAGTGCGAGTGTTTCTTCGTTTACAACGATGCCTTGCATCATCTTGTGGATGATGGAGAAAATTTCACAATCCATCATCATTTCGGCATAGGACCAAATGCGGCTGCCGTGCAGGAATCCAACACCCAAAAGCATGTCCGACATGACCACACTCGCCATAAAGGTTGAAAGACTGCCTTCAAGACCGGCTTGCCAGTTTGGTTCCTTTGCGCCGGTAGCGAACGATCCCATCGAAAGAGGGATGTTGTAAAAATCCGCGAGGACGTTGGTCGCTGCGCCGAAGAGGAAGTCTTCCGGTCCGCCGCCGGTGTAGACGCCAAGACGCGGGTCGGAGGCGGTTTGTGCAGCGGCATAGAACACAGGTGCGCCAGGATAAGCCAGTTGTAAAAGGGCGGTGGCGGCGATCACTTCTGCATTGCCGACAGCGAGCGTGCCTGCCATGGTTGCCGGTCCTGTGGTGAGACAGGCGGACATGGTCATGAAGCCCGTGGGGATTCCGGCCTCAGCGGCGATCAAGGCTGCGTCGAGCGAACCGCCGTCGTGTCCGAGTGGTGGGGCGGTGCATTGCATCAATGAGAGGACAGGACGCTTGCGCAATTCCTCTTTGCCGCCCGCGAGAATCCCCGCCATTTCCACTGCGGCTTTTGCCTCGTGGACGTTGTAAATGGATTCGGTCTGCACGTGTTTGGTGGAATTTTCCCAAACGGCTTGCAGTTCGTGCAGCCCGCGCGCTTCGACGGGCGTATCTTGAGCGGAGAGTGGAACCCAATGGAAGGCGACTTCCGGGGTTGCGTCGGCGACACGGGCGATGTCGCGGACATCCTGCAGAACGGAGGTGCGCTTCTTTCTCGTGTCGATGTCGATGATCTCAACGCCGCATCCATCTGTGCCGAGGCAGACGTGGTTGCCATCGAGCGGAAGATTCTGCTGAGGGTCGCGCGCGCCGAGGTCGTACTTGGGCGGGCATTTCTTCAGCGCGTCTTCGATCAACTGCGGCTTGGCGCGGACGATCTTCTTTTCAAAATCGACCTGCGCGCCATTGGCTTGCCAAACTTCCAATGCCCGCTTGGATGGGAAGCGCACGCCGACATTTTCAATGATGTGCAGTGTGGCTTCATGGATTTTTTGGACTTCTTCCTTCGTCAGCACCTCAAGTTTTAGTTTGGGGTCGCTGATGGTCTTTATCGTCTTGTGAGACATGGTGCCCTCCCGAGGCTATGTCTCTCCTCTTCTCTCTGAGAACATATTGTCATTGCAAGGGCAAAACCGGGGCAACCTCCAACGAAGGTTGTTTCATCGGATAATTGCCTTCATCGAAATAATGGGATTACACATCTGCCTTGCCGACCAATTCCTTCGCAAGTTTGACTGCGCCGACAGCATCTTCAGAGTAGCCGTCTGCTTTGATTTTGGTCGCCCACTCACGGGTGATGGGCGCGCCGCCCACCATGACTTTGATCTTCGGGCGCAGACCTTCCTTGTCCATTTCTTCGATGACCTCGCGCTGGCGCACCATGGTGGTGGTCAATAATGCGCTCATCCCGATGATGCTGGCGTTGATCTCAAGCGCCTTGCCGATGATCTTATCGGCGGGCTGATCCACGCCCAGATCGGTCACTTCAAAGCCGGAGGCGCTCAGCATCGTGCCGACCAGAGTCTTGCCGATCTCGTGGATGTCGCCTTCGACGGTGGCAAGCACCACACGTCCCATCGTTTCGCGGGCTTCACCAAGCTTCAGCAATTCCGGCTCGAGCGTGGCAACGGCGGCTTTCATCGCTTCGCCCGCCATGACCAACTCTGGCAGAAAGGCTTCGCCCGCCCCGAACTGGTCGCCGATGTAGTTGACGCCAATGACGAAACCCTTTGTAATGGCATCCAGCGGCGGGATGTTCATCTCGATGGATTTTTGAGCAAGTTCGGTGGAGAGATCCGAATCCCCGTCGATGATGCTTTGCGCCATCTGTTTGAATAATTCGTCTGACATGGAAGTTCCTCCAGTTACTTTGATGGTTTTTTGATCAAGTGCATGACTTGTTTTTCTTTTTCTCTCAACAACCTGGCAGGGATGCTGCGGTAGGTTTCCAGCCACCTGCCAGACTCCATCACATGCTCCAGCGAGACCTTCACCGCCAGATCGGGGTCTCTTTTCTTGAAGGCTTTCAAGATGGCGGCGTGTTCATCATGAGTTTGTGCCACGCTGCCAGAGACCAATTCAGGTTGCCGGTATAACGCTTCATACAGAAGCCAATCCGGAAAAGCGTTCGAGACGATGGCATATAGTTCGATTAGCAAGTTATTGCCCGAAGCATTCGCGATTGTGGCATGGAACTCGCGGCTCAACTGCCGCTCTTGCGGCATCTCGTTCAATTCGACATGCCGATCCATTTCTTCCATGATCGCTTCAAGTTTTGCGATCTGTTCGGGCGTGGCATTTAACGCGGTTTCCCGGGCGATCATCGCTTCGAGGAGCAGACGCATCCCATAGGCTTCCACCACGTCTTTTTCCGACATCTCCCGCACCCGCACGCCGCGATAGGGCACCCGCTCCGCGATTCCCTTGGCAACCAGCAGGTCCAACGCCTCACGCACGGGAGTCATGCTCACGCCCATCTGACTGGCGATATCTTCCTGTCGCAGCCAGTCGCCGGGTCCATATTTTCCCGCGATGATCTGCCGGTGCAGGGCATCATAGATCTCTTCTTTGAGGGGTTTATGGGTAAGTTCTCGTTCCACTATTGACGCCATAATTATACATTATATATAATCACGGACGATTTCGGAAGTGCCCCGTGTCACGAAAAATGTCATCGGCGCAAAAGCCCTTCGGGTATACTTGCCATATTGGAGATTTCATGTCTGAAATTAACCTAACCCCACTAAAGCCAGCCATCGAAAAATACATCCCTCTGGGGCGTTCCGGGTTGCTGCCCGCCCTGCACGCGGCGCAAAAAATCTACAACTGGTTACCCGAAGAAGTAGCGTCTGAAATCGCAAAAAGCCTGCGCGTTCCGCTTGCCGACGTACATGGTGTGATCGAGTTCTACTCCATGTACTACAACAAGCCGGTGGGGAAAAAGATCATCCGGGTTTGTACGGATCAGGCTTGTGCCTTGAAGAATGCGGATGGGCTTCTGCATCACCTTTGCGCTCATCATGGGATCGAACCGCATCAGACGACCGAAGACCTGTCTCTCACCATCGAGCCAAGCCCATGCCTTGGGATTTGCGAGCAGGCTCCCGTCGCGCTTGTGGATGACCAAGCCGAAACGAACATTTCCACGGATTTCCACACCTATGAAGTGGGCACGCCCCGTTCCATCGTCGACGGGACATTGCGCATCCTCACCGCCAATTGTGGGAACGGTCCCACCAGCCTTGAAAAATACGGCAAATATGCCGGGTTAGAAAAAGCCCAAGCCCTCGGACGGCTGGAAGTCATCGAAGAGGTCAAAGCCTCCGGTCTGATCGGACGCGGCGGCGCAGCCTTCCCGACCGGCATCAAAGGCGAAGGCGCAGAACGCGCCATTGGCGATCAAAAGTATGTTGTCTGCAATGCGGATGAATCCGAGCCTGGCACATTCAAAGATCGCGTGTTGCTGAACGATGATCCGCATCGCGTCATTGAGGGCATGTGCATCACAGCCTATGCCGTTGGCGCGACCAAAGGTTATATTTACATTCGCGGGGAATACCCATACATTGTGCCCGTGCTCGAACATGCCTTGAGCGAGGCGCGCGAGGCGGGCTACCTCGGTGAACATTTTGATATTGAAATTCGCGTCGGCGCTGGTGCCTACATTTGTGGCGAGGAGACCGCGCTGTTTGAATCGATCGAAGGGAAGCGCGGTTTCCCGCGTGTGAAGCCGCCTTTCCCAACGACATTTGGCTTGTTTGGCGAGCCGACGGTCATCAATAATGTGGAAACACTGTGCAATCTTCCGCTGATTATTTCGGAAGGTGCGCAAGGTTATCGAAAATTCGGCACGGAAAAATCCCCAGGCCCAAAGTTGTTTTGCGTTTCGGGTGATGTAGCGAAGCCGGGATTGTATGAAGTTTCGTTTGGCGCAACGATGCGCGAGCTGCTCGATCTGGCAGGCGGCGTTGCCAATGGACGAAAACTCAAAGCCGTTTTACTGGGCGGCGCGGCGGGAGCCTTCGCCACGGAGGAACATCTTGATATCAAGTTGACCTTCGAAGACCTGCGTGCGGCGGGACTTCCGCTTGGCTCGGGCGTAGTGCTGGTCTATGACGAGACGCGTGACATGCGCGATGCCTTGCATCGCATTGGTCACTTCTTTGCACACGAGTCTTGCGGAAAATGCTATCCCTGTCAAATGGGAACGCAGCGGCAGATGGAGATCTTGAATCGCGTGGCAGGGGGCAGAGTCCTCGAAGGAGATTTCGTCCGCTTGCAGGATGTCGGCTGGACGATGACAGACGCGAGCATTTGTGGTTTGGGTCAGACGGCGGCAAGTGCGGTTTTGTCCGCGATGAAATTGTGGCCCGAATTGTTCGAGGTGAAGTCATGACAGTCACATTTCTGATGGATGGCAAGGAAGTCACCGCGCAGGACGGTCAAACTTTGTTGGATGTTGCGCGCGAAAATGGGATCGAGATTCCCACCATCTGCTTTCACGAAGCGACTACGGCGAATGCGGTTTGCCGAATCTGCGTTGTCGAAGTGGAGGGGATGAGAACGCTCCAGCCTTCATGCATTGTCAAGGCGGCGACCAATATGAAGGTCCAGACGCGAAGCGAGAAGGTTGTCCGCGCGCGGAAAACCATTCTGGAAATGTTGTCTGCCACCATGGACCTGTCTGAGGCGGCTGACATCCAGGCGATGATGAAAGAATATGGCGCGCGCGATGAACGCTTCCCCGATGCCGTGCGCCGCGAATCGGACATCAAAGACGACAACCCGATGTATATCCGCGATTACTCGAAGTGTTTGCTTTGCTGGCGCTGCGTGCAGGTCTGCGCGGACGATGCGCAATTTACCTATGCCATCAATTTCGAAGGTCGCGGATACGAGACACAGATCGGCACATTCTTCGATAAAGCCATTCCCCAAACGACTTGTGTGCTGTGCGGGCAATGCGTGGGCGTGTGCCCAACCGGCGCCTTGAAACCCAAACGTGAATTCTTATTGGAAAAGGGGAAAACGCCTGCTGAGATCAGCGTGATGAATACCGGTAGAAAGCAGAGGAAGCCGCGATGATCAAGCCTGACCGAATCACCACCACCACCTGCCCTTATTGTGGTGTGGGTTGTACGCTTCAACTTCACGTCAAAGATGATTTTATTTACAAAGTAACCAGCCCGTTTGACTCACCCGTCAATCACGGCAACTTGTGTGTGAAAGGACGCTTCGGGTATGATTTTGTCTATCATCCCAAGCGCGTCACCACTCCGCTTGTGCGGCGGTACTTGCTTGAAGGCAAGCCGAAACCCGAAGGACGTGAGCAGGTCTACGCCATTAGCGTGGATGGCAAGCCCATCCCCGATTCGCAGATCTCCAACGATTGGGATTGGGTGGAAACCGATTGGGGCACCGCGCTGAACTTCGTGGCAGATAACCTCGTCCGCATTTACAAGCGCGACGGTTCGGATGCAATGGCGGTCTATTGCTGCGCCAAAGCCACCAACGAAGATAACTATCTCCTGCAAAAAATGTACCGCGCCCTGTTCCGCACCAACAACGTGGATCATTGTACACGTCTGTGTCATGCTGGTTCGGTGGTTGCGTTGCAGCAGGCGGTCGGTTCGTCTGCCATGAGCAACACGGCGGGGCAGGTCATTATGAACGATGTCTTCATCGTGACCGGCTCGAACACTTCTGAGAATCACCCCATCATTGCCTTGCAGATGAAAGAAGCCGTGCAGAAACATGGCGCAAAGATGATCGTGGTCGACCCGCGTCGCATCGACCTGGTGGATATGGCAGAGATGTGGCTTCCGCTCAAGCCGGGCACTAACGTCCCGGTCTTTTCGGCAATGGCGCATGTGATCGTCAAAGAGAATTTGGTTAATTGGGAGTTCGTCAAAGACCGCACTGAAAATTTCGACGAATTCATGGAATCGCTTGAAAAATTCACACCTGAGTATGCCGAAGAAATATCCGGTGTCGCCGCCGAGGATATTCGCAAAGCCGCCCGCATGTATGCCAAGGCGAAGAACGGTGCGATCTATTGGGGTATGGGGATTTCGCAGCTTTCGCATGGCACGGCATCGGCGCTTGCGCTCATTCACCTTGCCTTCCTCACCGGTCATGTCGGGCGCGATGGCACCGGGCTGAATCCCCTGCGCGGACAGAACAACGTCCAAGGCGCGAGCGATATGGGCTCCATGCCGTTTCATTATCCCGGCTACATGCGCGTTGATAACCCCGAAAACCGCGCCAAATGGGAAAAGGCATGGAACATCGAAGAAGGCGGCTTAAATCTCAAATTGGGACTCACCACCACCGAGATTCTCAGCAACGCCCATGAAGGCGGCATTCGCGCGTTATACATCATGGGAGAAAACCCGATGATGTCGGAGCCGAATCTTAACGAGACCCGCAAGCACATGACGCATCTTGAATTCCTTGTGGCGCAGGATATTTTCATCAACGAGTCCGGTGCATTTGCCGATGTCTTTTTACCCGCCACGCCTTTTGCCGAAAAAGATGGCACCTTCTCGAACACGGATAGAAGGGTACAACGAGTCCGCGCCGCGCATAAACCGCGTGGACAAGCCCGCCCCGATTGGCAGATCATCTGTGACTTAGCCCTCCGCATCGAAACCAGACTGGGAGTTTCCACAGCCCATTGGGCATATTCCAACCCCGAAGAGATTCTGCGCGAAATGGGCAGCGTAAACCCGGATTACGCAGGCATCACCTACGAACGCATCGACAAGGTCGGCTTGATATACCCTGTACCGACCCTCGACCACCCCGGTACGCCGACACTCTTCACGGAATCCTTCCCGCGCGGACGTGGAAAATTCCACCCGCTTGATTATGTCCCTGTGCGCGAAGAACCCGATGATGAATATCCCTTCATCCTCACCACAGGGCGCTTGCTTGAACATTGGCATGGCGGCACAATGACGCGCAACTCGTCTCTTAACGAAGCCTACCCTGAAGCCCGGGTGGAGATTCATCCCGCTGACGCGGAAATCCACGGTATCAGAAACAATGACCCGGTCAAGGTCCAGAGTCGACGCGGTGAGATCGTTGTCCGCGCCACAGTGACGGAGAAGACCACGGTTGGGGTCGTCTTTCTGCCCTGGCATTTCCATGAAGCAGCGGCGAACCTGCTCACCAACGATGCACTCGACCCACAGGCGAAGATCCCCGAATTCAAGGCTTGCGCTGTGCAGGTCTTCCCCGCAAGAGAAAGTGACCTGCCCAACCCGGATGTGGTGGTGGAGCGCGGGCGCTACTAAAATAAGACCTCGGAAAGCACTAAACTTTCCGAGGTCTTCTGTATAATCGCTTTATGTCAAAAACATATCTTGTACCATTAACCGAAATCCGCCGCGAGCAGACGGTGGTCAACTCGCGTTTCATTGCCACGCTCGCGCCTGCCTTTTCCATCGAAGAAGCGCGCGCCTTCATGAAGCGGATTCGTGAAGAGTTTGCCGATGCGACTCATAATGTGCCTGTGTACATCATCGGCGGTGGAAATACCGTGACCGAATATTTTTCAGATGACGGCGAGCCAAGCGGCACATCGGGCAAACCCGCGTTGACCGTCCTGCGCGGAAGTGGTCTCGGCGATGCGGTTTTGGTGGTTACCCGTTATTTCGGCGGAACGTTGCTTGGTACAGGCGGATTGGTGAAAGCCTACACTGAGGCGGCGCAATCTGTTGTCAACGCCGTGGAGCGCGGACAACGTGTGCCCGTCCATGTGGTGATGGCGGCGATTCCATATAATCTTTTGGAGCGGGTGCGAATTTTAACCTCGAAGAATCACGGAAAGATTTTGGGCGAAGATTACGCCGGAGATATTACGCTGACGCTGCAATTCCCTGTGGAGAATTTTGAGAATTTTCAAACTGATTTGCGTGAATTATCGGCGGGAAAGATCCACGCAGAAGTGATCGAGACGAAAGAGGAAATTGTGGCGGTCGGTTAATCTTCAAAATCTTCACAAACTTAACATATTTTCTTGACAGGTGCGTCATATAATTGGCGAAAAAAGGAGAGAGAATGACATCTGAAGTATCGAAAAGCGCCTCAAGCCAGACCAAAGTGAAATTATGGATGGATATCTTTATTTTCATCTCATTTCTGGTTGTGATGGAGCCGCACCTGAGCGACCTGCCGGTGCATGAATGGTTGGGGCTAGCCCTGACCTTTGTAATGATGGTGCATCTGTTGTTAAGTTGGGATTGGATCGTTCAGATTACCAGACGTTTCTTTAAGACCGTGGGTGGACAAAACCGGCTCAATTACATTTTGAATTGGGTGTTTCTACTAGATGGGGTGGTGATCATGATGTCTGGAATTATGATTTCCCGTGTGGCAATTCCCGCTTTGGGGTTGGATCTCGTATTGGGTCCCGGTTGGTATAAGTTACATGATCTTTCAACCAATGTTGCCCTGCTTTTGCTCGGTTTACATACGGCACTGCATTGGAGTTGGATTGTCAGCACCATCAACCGTTATGTATTTGCGCCTGCGCTTTCCCTGATCAAGAGATAAAAGGACAGACATGAAAACCTTGACCCGTGGATTAATAATCCTAGCTGTCTTTGTCCTGCTGGCTGGCGTCGTCACTGTCTCTGTGAATGTTGTGGCGGGAGTTGCTGTTTCAATGGGGCTAATCGATTCGCCTGAAGAGCGTGCAGCGGAAGAAGCCGCCAGGGAAGCAGCATCTGCGAGCGAAGCGCCAGAACCAGTGGAGCGCGAAGCACCGGAAGACTTTAATCTCTTTGCTTATGTTGTACAGTGGATCCGAAGCACCGGAAAGAATGTGTTTGTCGTTGCCATTCCAGTGCTTGCGATCGTGGTTCCGAAAAGCCTGATGGCGAGATTGCGAAAGCGTTCCTAGTGCCTAAACACCTTAAAAGTGAAGACCTACATCTTCATGTTGCTTGGGTACTTAGGTGACTCTGGTCGCTTTTTCCACCAAGTACACGATGGACACATAATCCTTGCCCGTTGCTTCTTTCATGCCGATCTCGCAGGTGATGTTGGACGAGTAATAGCCGCCGTAATCCTTCTTGAGGATTTCGGCGGTTTCTTTTTCGGTGGCGGATGCGGTCAGTTCGGGGTGGGTCAATCCGCGGTCACCAGCGAAGGCGCAACAGCCGAGGGCAAATGGCACTACGGCATTCTTGGCACATTTCTTGGCGATGGCGTGCATCTTTGAATCCAAACCGAGTTTACGGGCGGAGCAGTTGGGATGCAGGATGACTTCTTCATCCACAGGGTGGATTTCTAATTTTGGCAGAACATGGTCGTGTAGAAATTCCACGCCGTCGAGGATGGTGAGTTGATTCCAGATTTTTTTGTCTTCGGGGGTGAGGTCATCAGCGCAGGTTTTGAGGGTATGGGTGCAGGAGGTGGTATCTATGACGATGGGATATTTCCCATGCTGTGACCATTCCCACATTTGTGTGAGGGTTTTATGGAGCGCGGCTTGGTATGCGGATTTGTATCCCTTTGAGGAGAAGGGCATTCCGCAGCAGTGACCGGTTGAATTGGCAGGGATGAGGAGTTGGATGTTGGCGCGGTTGGCGATGGTGATGAAGGCTTCACTGAGTGGCAGGTTGAAGGTTTCAAGTTGCAGGTTTGAAAAACCTGTAACTTGTGACTTGGAACCTGGAACCCCCAACTGGCGCGAGATGCAGGATGGAAAATAGATAAATTTTTTTTCACGACGGAGATCACGGAAGCCACGGAGATTTTTTGGAGAATGAGGAATGGACTTGTTCCACTTCGGCAGCCTTGTGCCTGTAATTTTCTCAGCAACCACCGAAATGGATTTGACTCCGTTTACGCCGATCACTTTTTCAGCGGCGTGACCAAGCGAAACGCCAACCCCAACCGTTTTTTCAACGAAACCAAAATTTTCAACAACCCGTTCCGCTAACTTGTTACTCGTTACTCGTTCACTTCTCAACTTTTTTATAAACTTCCCTGTATCGATCCCCACCGGACACGCCGTTCCGCACAGACCGTCGAGGGCGCAGGTGTCGATACCGGCGTAGGAATAATCGTCAGAAACTGAATCGATTTCGGTTAAGAATGAAGCGGCGAGCGTACCGCTTTGCGGCATCTTCGACATAGCGGCGAGTTCTCTTTGGACGACGATCCGCTGTCTGGGAGTCAGAGTCAGCCTGCGGCTTGGACACTTCGACTCGCAGAATCCACACTCGATGCATTTGTCGATTTCAGGCGCGACGAGTGTGAGCGATTTCAAATGAGTGACATGCGCTTGTGGGTCGTCGTTGATGAGTACGCCGGGGTTGAGCATTCCATCGGGGTCGAGCAGCGATTTGAGGTCGCGCATGATGGCGTATGCCTCGGCGCCCCATTCGGTTTCGACGAACGGCGCCATGTTACGCCCGGTGCCATGCTCGGCTTTGAGCGAGCCATCGTATTTTCCGCTAACGATGCCCACCATCTCGCGCAGAAATTTATCGAAGAACTGAATTTGCTCTGGCGTATCAAACGCCTGATTGACGAGGAAATGCAGGTTGCCATCTTTCGCATGCCCGAAGATCACGCCCTCGGTGTAACCGAAGTCATCGAAGAGATGACGCAAATCCATCACGGCATCGGCGAGATGCTGAACAGGAAATGCAACATCTTCATTGACCGAGGTCGTGCCGCGCGGACGCATCGCCCCAACCGATGCGATGATGCCTTTGCGCGGTTTCCACAACGCGGCTTGTTGGATCGGGTCATCGGTGAATTCGACATCGTGAATCAGTTTGAGTTCGTGGATGACGCGCCCCGCCTCTTTCTTAAACTGGAGCATGGTCTCTGAATCTGACGCTTGATACTCGGCGAGAATGGCGGTTGCGCCCGCGGGTAACTCTTTGAGAATGGCAGGTACGCCGGGCAAATGCTCTACCGAACGCAGCGACTCACGATCCATCACTTCGACTGCGCGCGCACCTGATTGCTTGATAGGGTAGACCGCCGCCGCCGCGTCGCGGATGTTTTTGAAATACATTTGCCCCGTATATTTGTAGTTGTAATCGGGCAAGGTGTCGAGCACGCCTTCGGCAATAAATCCGAGCGTGCCTTCGGAGCCGATCAGCAAGTGAATGAGAATATCAAGCGGATGGTCGAAGTCAAGAAAGGCGTTGAGCAGGTAGCCGTTGTTGTTTTTCATCTGATAACGACGGCGGATTTTCTCTGCAAGCGTTTCGTCTTTGTATTTTGCGTTTGAATTCAGAATTCTCTGCTTGAGTTCGAGTATTCCCTTTGCGATATGTGGTTGTTCGTTCTCGAAGATCTTGTGTGCGTCAGGGTGGGAGGTGTCGAGCGTAAAGCCGTTCGGTAACACAAAGGTCATCGCGTGGATGGTCTTGTATGAATTCTCTGTCGTGCCGCAGCACATGCCGCTGGAGTTGTTTGCAAGGATGCCGCCCATCATGCAGGCGTCGATAGAAGCAGGGTCGGGACCGATGCGCCGTCTGTGCGGCTTGAGCACGTTGTTGAGAAATCCACCGACGATGCCGGGTTGAAAACGAATTTTGCCCGCATTCTCTTCCACGCTGTACTCGCCCCAATGCCTGGAAATATCTACGAGAATGCCATCTGTCACCGCCTGCCCAGAGAGACTTGTCCCTGCTGCGCGGAAGGTCATCGGGATTTTGTTTTGCTGGGTAAATTGGAACAGTGCCTGAATTTCCCCAATGGAATTCGGCTGTACCACCGCCTGCGGCACGAGCCGAAAATACGACGCGTCGTTGGCGTAGGCAATACGGTCAATGAGGCGGGAGCGGATGCGGTCAGCGGGGAGGATGGAGGTGAGGGAAGCAGTCATGGAAACCTTTATTGATATTTTACAACTTCTTCATCTTTCGTTCGCATTTTATCCACCTGAAGAATCTGGCTTTCCATACAATAAGTGACAGTCACCTTGCCCGCTCCGCTTCGCTACGGGGTGCTTCGCAAAGGTGGCTGTCACTTGAAAATTGGAGAGAAAATGTCGAACTCAAATCGAACAAAACTACTTTTGGATATTGGAATATTTCTGGCTTTTCTGATCACGATGGATCCGCATTTCAGCGGGCTGGCTATTCATGAATGGCTGTCCATTGCGCTGGCGGGGACGATCGTTGTGCATTTGCTGTTGAATTGGGAGTGGATCGTCAACGTCACCAAGCGTCTTTTTGTCAAAGCGACAAATGGCGCACGTGTCAATTATGTGCTCAACTGGCTGCTGTTCATCGATGGAATCCTCATCATGCTTTCGGGTATTATGATCTCAGAAGCCGTCCTGCCGACCTTGGGCATTTCCCTGCCTGTCGATTTTGCTTGGCGCAGACTGCATGACATGTCGGCAAATCTGTCTTTGTTTATCATGGGCTTGCACCTTGCCATGCACTGGAATTGGATCGTGACCACCTTCAAACGGGTATTTCTTGGCGGCGGCAAGAAGCAGGTTGCTGTGGCGGCAAATCCAGAGGCGCAATCATGAAGACACTGTTTCGTATTCTGGTCATCCTGGTAGCAGCCTCCATCATCGGCGGCTTGATGTATGTTGGCGTGAATGCTTCTGGCTCTTCGGACACGTCCACCTTTGAAGAGGGACGCCGTCCGCAATTCAACCCGGATGGTGATGACAATATGTTCCGCCCGGAAGGTGATGAAAGGGGTGAGCATGGGGAGCGCGGCGGATTCGGCTTCCCCGGCGGGGTGATCAAAGCGCTGGTGTTGATGTCCATTGCGGGTGGAATTTACTCTGCTGTAGTGTGGACAGGGAAGAAAGCGAAAAGAGTCGCCACTTCCTAAAAAGGAACACGAATCAAAAATCGCCCGAGTGCATGAGTGCTGCTGGGCGATTTTTTTTATTTTCAGAGAACTATCCGTGAGGGATGAAGAGTTTTCCGCTCCATGTTCCTTGCAACGTGCGGATGAAAACTACGCTCCAGAGCAGGAGAAATCCCGCCAGGGCGGCGATTCCTACCCAAAGGAAGAAGTTCAATTGGGTGCTAGTGTACAGCACACCCGTTGCCACAGTAAACGCTCCCAGTGGAAAGATAAAAGCCCACCAACTTAAGGCAAAATCCAGCGCTGACTTCCGCGTATACACCAACGTAAACCAGATGGAAAGCAACAACCAGAAGAAGGCGAAACCCCATAAGCCAATGCCAAACGTCTTCGAAAAGAATGTCAGCACCTGCGTTACGGTTTCGGGCGTTTCGAAATATCCCGCCAATGCTGGCACAGATTTCAGGCTGATAATGGCGAGGATCGATGTGGGGGCTAGTCCGATCCAAAAGGTGGGTAGAAGTTGGGCAGGTGGAAGTTGGTGAAACAAATAGCGGACAAAGATCGTTGCCATCATGAACATGAACAGGAAGAAGCCCAAGCCTGTGAAGATCAACCCGCCGACGACATTCATGCCGTGCCAAACAGTTCCTTCGAAGCGTTCTGCCAGCGAAAAACTAAACAGCGGCACGATCAAGGTTGAAACGGGCGGAATCAACCACCCAAGGGATGCGGAACCCCATGGGAGGTCAGGCTTGTGGAAAAACTCTGAAAGGATAAGGATGGCGAGCAATAGGATTCCCACTGCGCCAGCCATGAGCAAGGTCTGCAAGGTGGCATTGAGGAACTTCTCCGGCAGAAAGAGACCACTCGCTTTTTCCAGAGCAATCCCGCCGACGATGAGAGAGATCGGCATAGTGGGATAGAATGCTGCCGAAACCGGGTGCTTCAGACTTTCAACAGCTGCTTCACGGAACCACACCCAGCGTAAAAGCCAGGGAATTAAGATCATTACGAAAGCGATGAACGCGACTGTCAAAAAGAACAGCATAAAAACCGATGCAAACGGAATGATCTTCTGGAACGACGCAAAGGCAGGCACTGCGACTGCCGTTCCCATCACCAGCGCGAACCAGGATGGCACAAAATGCTGAACAATGCTTCGAAAATTGGGTTTGGTTTCAGGCATGGACTCTCATCTTTTCGGTGGAATGAAATGCGATACTCACGGACAAAAATTTTGAACAAAAACTAAGTGCATCCGAGAGCGGTCTAGCTTCCAGTTTTGATGCGACAAACCGGAATAAGTGACAAACATCCCGCTGATTTTAGCGGGATGTTTTACGGGTCAAGCTCAAGAATGGGTGCGGGGCAGTTCTATCAGAATTTTCAGCCCACTGCCTTTTTTGCTTTCCGCCCAAATGCGCCCTTTGTGCATTTCCACGATCGATCTGGCGATGGCAAGCCCCAAGCCAGAACCACCATCGTTGCGATTGCGAGACTCGTCTACGCGGTAGAAACGGTCGAAGAGGTGCTGGGCTTCTTCAGAGGAGACGCCTTCGCCGCTATCTTTAACGGAGAGTTGGATTCTGTTTTCTGTGAGTTGAGTTTTCAATTCCACACGCCCGCCCTCGGGGGTGTGGCGCAGGGCATTGTCTAAAATATTGTTGAGGACTTGCGCAAAACGGTTCGGGTCAAGATTCGCTTGCAGAATACCCGCAGCCAGCTCGAGGTTAAGAGTGACACGTTTCTGGTTAAAGAGAGTCAGATAATGGGTGTAGAGATCGCTCATTAAGACGTTCACATCCACAGGTTGGAATTCCACCGAAAGTTCTCCGGCATCGGCTAGCGACAACGTCCGCAGATCGTTCACCAGGTGTTCGAGGCGTTCGGCTTCTTCGCGGATGATCTCAAAATTTTCAGGCGTAGGTTTGAGCACGCCGTCTTTTACGCCCTCGGCATGACCGAGAATTAAAGCCAGCGGGGTGCGCAGTTCGTGGGCAATATCGGCGGTCATTTGTTTGCGCAGGTTGAAAGCGCGGGCGAGGTCGGCGCTCATTTGGTTGAACGACTGTGTCAGTTCGCCGATCTCATCACGCGAGCGCACAGGCACTTGCTGCCCAAGGTTGCCGTTGCTCATGTGATGGGTGGCTTTGGTAAGTTCCTGAATGGGGCGTGAGATACTGCGCGAGAGCAGAATGCCGATCAATAACGCCAGAAAAATGGTGGCGAAGGCGCTTAAGAAAATTGACCCGTTCAGGCGGCGCAGAAATTCATAATCGAGCGGGTTGTTTTCGGGTGCGGTGGGCAGAAGCAGCACGCCAACGGTTTGCTCATCCACCTGAATGGGAAAGCCGTTCTCAAATTCTTCCTGGGTGCATGGCTCGCCTTTTTGACGGTCGTTGCCTGCAACAACGATCTTGCCTTGTTCATCGGCAATGGAAAAATAAAGCGGGCGGGGTTCGTAGGATTTGCCCGGCTGGTGCCCATAGCGTTGAAATTCATTTTCCACCCCATCCCAGGTTTGGTTGCGGCTGTAGTAACGCGCAAGGTCTTCTGCAAGTTCGTATTCGTAGCGGTCATCTATAAAACGCTCGAACTCGCGGCTGGTGAGCACACGCGTAAAGACGACAATGATGCCTGTGCTAAAGACGCTAATTAATAAGAACGCGAGAATAAGTTTGGTGGAAAGTTTCATGGTCGGACCATTAACGATGGACGGCAGACGATGGGAGTTGGTTTGTAGATGGTCTATTGTCCATAGTCTGTTGTCGTTTTCAAACCCTTCTCAAACGATACCCCACACCATACACGGTTTCGATATATTTCGGCTTGCGCGGGTCGGGTTCGATTTTGGAGCGCAGGTTTTTAACATGCGTATCAATGGTGCGTTCGTACCCTTCGTAGCGAACCCCTTGAATGACATCCAGCAGATCGAGGCGTGAAAAGACCTTGCCCGGTGCCGACATAAGCGCGGCGAGCAGGTCAAACTCCGAAGGGGTCAGGTCTGCGCTGCGCCCTGCCACCAGTACTTCGCGAGTCTCGCGGTCGAGCGAAAGGTCGAGCACTTTCAAACTTTCACCTGCGGGTTTGTTCTTTCCGGCGCGGCGCAATACATTTCGAACTCGCGCCATCAACTCGCGCGGCTTGAATGGCTTGGTCACATAATCATCGGCACCGAGTTCAAGCCCCACCACCTTGTCCTCATCCTCAACTTTTGCCGTCAGCATGATGATGGGTGTATCCTTCCCGGCACGGTGGGCATATAAAAAGTCGTATCCGTTCATTTCCGGCATCATGATATCGAGCACCACCAGATCGGGATTTTCCCTGTCTGCTACTTCCAGCGCCTCCCGCCCGTTATGCGCCGTAACGACACGAAATCCCTCCTGCATCAAATAACTTTGCAAAAGAGAGACCATGCGGCGTTCATCGTCCACGATCAGAATGGTTTGTGACATGAATTCATTATCCCATAAATGCTGTGAAGAAAATATGTGGATTAAAGTACCCGCCTCATGCAAGGCGGGTACTTGATACGGGTCTACAGTTTGCGGCTACGCCTCATCCTTTTTCTCATCTCCCTGCGCAGACGGAGTCTCCGCTGTTGGAGTAGTGGGTGTAATGGTTTGCGTTGCATGGACGTTCACCAGTCGCCAGCCGCTGCGCTTGAAGAGAGTGTACCCCAGCCAGACCAACCCACCGAGGATTGCCAGCCGGAACAACCCGAAGACGGGGCTGAGGAGCGAGAAGCCGCCCCGCTCGCCGGGGTGGAAACTGCCTTTATTCATGCGTCCGTCATACCCGCGTGCGCCATTTTCTCCTTGGGTCATGTCACCATCAAATCCGCGTTTGTGTGCGAACAGTGTGGAGAGTTCTTCGGCGGTTAAATCTGCGCCTTGCACAAGCCCCACGCGGTAGCCCGCAAAGCCAACGCCCGTCAACACAACCAGCCCGACTAAAACGGCGAGCACTCGCCAGATCCATTTTGTATTTTTCATGTTTACCTCCAGTTGTAAACTTTCTGAAATTATCCTATGCCCTTGTCATAAACTCATGGAGGAATGATGTGGAAGTTGTGTAGGTGGACGATAGTCCATGCCGATTATTCGTATGCCAGCGTATCTCTTACCGTTAAACTAGATGCCCGTCTTGCGGGGAGTGCGCTTGCTAGGGTACCGAGCACAATGGTGAAGATCAACCAGGCGATGATGCCTGATGCTCCGAAGACTGGCGGCATGGGGGCGGTCAGGATCGCCATTCCCACGCCGTAGCACAAAACATTGGTGATGGGGATGGAGAGGAAAATGCTGATCGCCCAGCTAAGGATGCCGATGACCATGCCTTCAGTGATGACAATGGCTTGAATATCGCCATTGCTGGCGCCAATGGCACGCATCACCCCGATCTCGCGGGTACGTTCCAGCACATTAATGCTCATCGTACCCATCAAGCCCAGTCCGCCGACGATGGCGATCAAGGTAGCCATGACTAGCATGAAATATACAAGGATGTCTGTCTGTGCCTTTTGGTCGCGGATGAAGTCTGCGCCCAACTGCGTGGATTGGATCTGGATGCCGCGCTCTTCGAACGCCGCCTGAATCTGGTCGTTGATGCGTCGTTGTGTCGCCGAGTCATGCTGGCTTGTGACGATTCGCAGGGAATATGCCATCTCCGGTTGACCCACAAGCATGCTCAGGTATTCATAATTGACATACAACAGCGGCGGGCTGACATTACCGGTGATGCTGTACGTGCCGACGATAAGCCAATCCGTTTTCTTGCCGTCGATGTCGATGGTTAGCCAGTCGCCAACCTTCAAATCGGGGAAGATGTTTAGCAGATGATTGCCGATGACAATGGCATTCTCATCGCCCGGCTCCAGCCAGCGACCGGATGTGATGATGGGGTCGATCAGGATCGAGGTCGAAGGAGGCGCTACGAATAGAATTTGAGTGCCCGCGTCCTCGCTATCCCTTTCGAGGGTGCCTGTCCATTCCAGCCAGCCTTCCGCGCTTTCCACGCCGGGGATGCTCATGGCGATGTTGGCGACTTTGTCGTAACGATAGCCTTTGTCGAACGCGATGTTGATATCCGCAAGGAAGTAGCCTTGAATATCCTCAATGGTCTTGTCGAAAGATGCCCACAGGTTGTACACGGCGATGAAGACCGCGCCTCCCAGCACAAGCGTGAATAGGGTCAGCCCCAGCCGGGTCTTGCGCCGGAACGTGTTCCGCAGCGAAATGCGGATGGGGCGGGGAATCAAGACTGAATTCTTGTTGACCGATTCATCCTTAATCTTTGCGTTGCCGCCCAGCCCATAATCGCTCAATGCTTCGCGGACGGTGACTCTTACGCTGTTGTAGATCGGCAGGATCGCCGCCAGAACCGGCACAACGATGGCGACAATCACCTGTTGAACCAGCGTCGATGTGTAACCCTCGTATGGTGCAGGGAAGAAGTTCAGCCATTGCGCCATGCCGCCGCCGATGGTTTGCGCCGCCATATTTGCCAACGGAACCGCAACCAACAGCGATCCCAAGCCGAAGCCGAAGATCAACACAATATACATTCCAAAAATTTGAAATGTGCTTCCGCCCGTCGCTTTCATAATGCCGATCTGACGTGTGTGTTGGGTCATCAGGGCAGTGATGGTGTTGACGATCAGGAAGCCGCTCAACAAAACGGTCAGATATCCAAGGATGGCCAGCACAAAGAACACACCTTGCGTAATGCTGTAGGCAAAGTGATGACCCGGTTCATACACGCTCACAAAGTACACCGTTGAGCCAGCGCGCTCAAGCATATCCGCCACCGCTTGTGCCACTTCGGTCACATGCTCGGCGTCGGTCTGTTTTTCCAGCACGCTGATCGAAAGTCTGCCGTAGTTCTCGGTGTTTCCGCCCAGCCATTCGAGTGTATCCGGTGTGACATACGCATTGACCTGTTGCGCAAGATTATAAGGAAAGCCAGTTACGGCATGCATGTACCCGGTAAATTTCAACTCACGCCGCTTGCCGTTATCCAGTTCGATCAAGATCGTATCGCCAGGTAGATAACCCAGCGACATCGCGCTGGCATCAAGTATGGTCTCCTTGTCGCCGTATTTGGGCACGCTGGTTTCACCGAGTGCAGGCTTGAGCAAATTCAGTGTGAGATCATTTGGGTCTTCGACAGCGGTGAAACTGATCTGCACATACGTCCCATCATTACGCACAATGCGCGCGCCGACCGACGAATATCCCTCCACTGTATCCACGCCGGGGATTTCCTTCGCTGCCTTCACCAGGTCATCGTTTAGCGGGTAGGCATACACCTCCGCTTCCGACGGATTCGCGGAAAGATAATCGCCGTCCATGCTTTCGTTCATGTACAAGCCCAGGTTGTTGTTGAAGCCGACCGCAAATGCCCCAACGGCAATGGTGATGATCGTCAGGAACGTGCGTCCGCGATTGCTCCAAAAATCAGCCCAGACCTTTTTCCAACGGCTGGAGATCATGATGAGACTCCCCTCCACGACAGATTTTCACCGTTGTGTTTGTTTGCCAAATGATGCAGCGCCTCACGCGTGACCTCAGACTGATTCAGCAATTCTGCGAGTTGGTCATACCCGATGGCGAGCACTTCCACAGGCGTCGATTCTGAAGCGCGGATGGAGGCACGATGCTTCGATTCGTGAAAAAACTCGATTTCGCCGAAGACTTTCCCGGGTCCGAGCTGAAGCGCGACTACATCCGATTGATTCGGGCGTGGCAGGATCACTTCCACAGTCCCTTCGGTGACGATGTAGAACGTATCCGCATTCGTGCCTTCCGAGAGGATCATCGCGCCTGCATTGAAGTTCATCTTCTGAGCAACCTTTGTTGCCTGCAAGAGTTGGTTGTGGGTGAGCGTAGGCATGGCTTTCGCTACGAATTCATTCACGATCTCGCCGTCTGCGATGAGGGCGGTGCGATGAGTGCGTTTTGCCAAGCCGCTGTCATGCGTGACGATAATGATGGTCTTACCCTTGGCAACGAGATCATTGAACAGCGCAAAGACTGATTCAGCAGTTTTCGAGTCAAGGTTACCCGTGGGCTCGTCTGCGATGACCACGGGCGGGTCGTTGGCGAGGGCGCGCGCAATGGCGACGCGCTGCTGCTGTCCGCCGGAGAGGGCGGTGGGAAGTTTGTGCGCATGTTCAGCCAGCTCAACCAGTTCGAGTAGATCCATAGCCCGTTTACGTCGCTCGTTGATTGGGTAGGTGCGGCAGAAGTCCATTGGCAGCATGATGTTCTCGATAACCGAGATCATCGGCAAAAGTTGAAAGAACTGGAAGACGATGCCGAGGTTCTTGCCGCGCCAGCGCGCCATGCGGTTCTCGTTCAACCCATGCACGCCGGTGCCATTGACCCATACTTCGCCGTTCGTGGGGCGGTCGATGCCGGTGATCATGTTGAGCAGGGTAGTCTTGCCGCTGCCCGATTTGCCGATGATGCTGACGAATTCGCCCGCTTCGATCTTTAAATCTACGTTTTTGAGCGCATGGTAATCGCCGACTGCCGTCTTGTAATTTTTGTTGACATCGCGCAGGTCGATAATGGCGCGGTCTTCAACATTTTCATCCGCTTTGGGTTTGAAGAAAGAGATAGCCATAAGAAAATTCCTGTAAGGCGGGGATAAACCCACCTTACTTGTTATTTGAATGAAACGACGGCTGTCATTCCCCAACGCATGCCGGGATCGATATCTGTGAGCAAGATGGTCACTTCATAGACCACATCGCCTTGATTCTCGCTAAATTCCTGGCTGATGCTGAGCACATTGCCATTGAATTCTATGCCGGGCAAAGCATCCAATTTGACGGAGACGAGTTGTCCTTCTTGAATATTGACCACATCGATCTCGGTCAGGTCTTTGGTCTTGACGACCCACTGGGAAGTATCTGCAATTGTTACAACAGGCTGGCTCACTTCAGCATATTCACCGACCTTGAGGTTGAGATTGGTGATCATTCCAGAGTAGGGGGCTCGCAGTTCCGCATTGGCAAGGATCGCGCGGGTTCCAGCGGTCTCCATGGAGAAGGCAGGGTCGAAGAGGGCATCGTAGTCCTGTTGGGCATTATTAAGCCGGGTTTTCGCGTTCAGGAAGGCGGTCTCACACTCGAGCCATTGGATGGCAACACGATAGAGTGCCCAAGCGTTATCCAGCGCTTTTTTGCGGACTTTGGCAATTCCCTGAATAGGTTGATTTCCTTTTTCTTCCGCATCCGTCAGCTTTAGTTTTTTCGCATCGAGGTGGCGGTAGGGTTCGAAGTTTGCACGTTCGACATTCAGGTTTTCCCACATGGCAGCAACTGCTTCGGGCGGGGTCATGCCATTGAACCTGCTGGGTACGTCGAAATCGTCCAACTTGCTTTGGGCATCGCGAAATTCCTGGTAGGCTTCAGTCAGCTCTTGCGAGGCGGCGGCTTGGGCTTGTTCGAGTGTTTGCGCCTGATCTGATTTGACAACGGCGATGATTTCTCCTGCGGTAACGCTGTCGCCTTCCTCGAAGAATATTTCAGTCACCAATCCGCCGCTGTTAAGGGATAACTCGGTGTAGCGTACAGGCTCGATCTTCCCTTCGGCGATGATTGTGTTGTCTGCAACAACCGTGGGTATTGGGGTTGCATCGGGTGTGGCGGTTGCGCCACCGCACGCCGTTAATGCGAGGGCGAGAATGATAAGCGTGAAGAGCAGAATGTGTTTCATCTGAGCGGTTTCCTTGTTAATGACTTTTTTGGTAAGTACAGTTCATGTACGATATGCAATCGGGTTTGGTTGCTTAAATCAAGAACGCAGCCAAATCGACTGCGTTCTTTTATCTACACCCGGTATGTTCGTCCCCGTGGAAGATAGCCTACTTGTTCAACATCATGCTGGCTTCTTCATTGAGCCAGCGACGACCGTCACGGGCGAGCAGGTCGTAGCCTTCCGGAGGTCCCCAGCTCCCTGGTTTGTACACAGCCAAAGGCGGAGTCTGATGCGTTTCCCATGTCTGGAGGATGGGGTCGATCAATGACCAGGCGGTCTCCACTTCGTCGGCGCGGGTGAAGAGGGAGGCGTCGCCTTGGAGCGCATCAAGCAGCAGACGTTCATAGGATTCTGGAATGGCTGATTGACCAAATGCTGAAGCATAGTGGAATTCCATGTCGACTGAGCGCGTCTCGTTGACGGTGTCTGGAGCTTTGGCTTCGAAGCGTAGATGTACGCCTTCATCCGGCTGGAGGTAGAGTACCAGAATGTTCGGTTTCATGGTCTGCATGGGGAACATGGTGGTGGGCGGTTCTTTGAATTGGATGATGATCTGGGTTTGCTTCTCGGCGAGATTCTTACCGGAGCGGAGGTAGAACGGTACGCCCTTCCAGCGCCAGTTGTTGATGTAAAGGCGGAGTGCCGCATACGTCGGTGTGGTGGATTTTGGATCCACATTCTCTTCGCTGCGATAGCCTTTGTATTGAGCGCGCACCGTGTTCACCGAGACCTGTTCCGGCGTCATGGGTTGGATCGCGCTGAGAACTTTTACCTTTTCGTTGCGCAAATGACTTGCGCTAAATGAAGCGGGCGGTTCCATTGCGACGAGTGTCAGCAGTTGCAGCAGGTGGTTCTGGAACATGTCGCGCAACACGCCGACGTGGTCGTAGAATTTGGCGCGATGCTCCAGACCGACTTTTTCCGATACAGTGATCTGAATATGGTCGATGTAGTTGCGGTTCCAGATCGGTTCGAAGATGGTGTTGGCAAAGCGCGTGAAGAGAATGTTTTGAACTGTCTCTTTACCGAGATAATGGTCGATGCGGTAGATCTGGGTTTCGTGCAGCGCTTTGTGGACTTGTTTGTTGAGCGTAACCGCCGAGGCGTGGTCGGTTCCAAAGGGCTTTTCGAGTACCACGCGCCGCCAGCCGCCGTTCTCGTGCAGCTGGCCGGTGGCGTCCAGGTTTTCAATGATGGTGGGGAAGAGGGTTGGCGGCAATGCCATGTAAAAGAGTCTGTTGGCAGTTTCCTCTTCAGAGGCGGCAAGCGCATCAGCTAGGTGTTGGAAATCGGCGGGTTCGGTGTATTTGCCTGTCAGGTAATGCAGGTTTGGGGCAAAGACATTCCATTCTTCGTCGGTGAAGTCGTACCCGGCGAACTCTTTCATGCCTTTGAACAAGTGGTCTCGGAACTGGTCGTTGGTGAATTCGGTGCCGCCGAAACCAAAGATTTGAAATTTCTTCGGGGTGCGCCGCTTGCGGAAGAGGTTAAAAAGCGACGGAATAAGTTTGCGCTGGGTCAGGTCGCCAGATGCGCCAAAGATGATGATGGTGGTAAGCAGTCCGTTATAAAGTGGGGTGTTCATAGTGGTAAATGGTGATTGATAACTAGGGATTGAGGGTTAAATTACCAATTACTAATCTCCAATATTTATTGACTATGCTTTTTTGATCGCGTGCCCGCCGAATTGGTTGCGGAGCGCGGCTAACATGCGGGCGGGATAATTTTCTTCATCGCGGCTGGCGAAGCGCATTTGCAGCGCGAGGGTGATGACCGGGGCTGGGACATCGAGATCGATGGATTCGAAAACGGTCCAACGACCCTCACCCGAATCTGCCACCCAGGGTTTGATCTCTTTCAGATCGGTATCTTCGTCGAGTGCATTGGCGGCAAGGTCGAGCAGCCACGAGCGAACGACACTCCCGTGTTGCCAGATATGCGAGACTTGGGCGAGGTCGAGACCGAATTCCTTTTTGCCTTTCAAGATGCCAAAGCCCTCAGCAAAGGCTTGCATCATGCCGTATTCGATACCGTTGTGAACCATCTTTACATAGTGACCGGCTCCATGCGGACCGACACGTCCCCAGCCGAGTTCTTTTCCGGGGGCAAGAGTTTCGAAGATGGGGTTGAGCTTTGCTGTTACTTCTTCTTTTCCGCCGATCATCAGGCTATAGCCTTCAGTGAGTCCCCAAATGCCGCCACTGGTACCGCAATCGACAAAGTCGATGCCTTTGGCGGTGAGCGTTTCGGCGTGTTTGATGGTGTCTTTGTAGTTCGTGTTGCCGCCGTCAATGATGATGTCGCCGGGTTTCAATAAGGCGGCGACCTTTTCAATCGTTTCCGTTGTCGTTGTTCCAGCCGGGACCATGACCCAAACAACTTTCGGCGAGGAGGTCAATTTCCCGACGGCTTCTTCGAGCGAGTAGGCGCCATCTGCACCGTTTTGGATGGCGGCTTCCACCGACTCTTTCGAGCGGGCGTACCCCACCACACGATGACCGCCGCGCACGAGGCGGGTTGCCATGTTCAATCCCATTTTGCCTAAACCGATCAGTGCTAATTCCATGTTGTTACTCCTTTAATGTTTTGTCATTGCGAAGAGGGTGTTCTTCCCGACGAAGCAATGACGGAATAGTATTTTTATAAATACTTCCCAGCCGCCTCATCGATCATCCAAACCAGATTCCCATTCACGGGTTGAATGCGTTGCGCCGGGAGTTGTTCCAAATTCTTTTCGCCTTTTATGACGTTGCGTAACGTCTCTGCCTTGCCTGCGCCGGTGACAAGAAACCAAATCTCTCTGGCTTGATTGAACACCCTGGGTGTGAGAGAGACACGGTTGGCGGGGCGGTCTTGGTAATGGGCTGTAACTGCAATGGTGGGTGTGTAGATGTCAACTGGCGAGCCGGGGAACAAGGAAGCCGTGTGGCCATCGTCACCCATGCCGAGTAGAACCAGATCAAAGCGCGGAAAGCCGAACGGCGCGTCAGCGAATCTGCTGAGGGTGTGGGCATAGGCTTGGGCGGCTTGAGCAGGCTCAAGGTCCGATTCGATGCGGTGGATGTTCGTCGCTCCTATCTTGTCGAATAAGATTTCACGCATCAAGCCGTAGGTGTTACCGGGATCATCGACGGGCACGCAGCGTTCATCGCCCCAAAAGAAATGCGCGCGTGACCAATCCAGTGTTTCATTTGCAATCTGTTCATATAACTTCATTGGCGTGCTGCCGCCGGAAAGCGAGACGAGAAATCGTCCGCGTGCGGCAACGGCTTGGTTGGCAAGGTCGATGAAATTTTTTGTTGCGGCTCGACTTAATTCGTCGCTGTCTCTAAATTTTTGGATATTCATAATTTGCCGATTGTATCGCAGATGATAAAATCTGAGCGATGACTCAGATCAACCTCAAAAAACTTCAGGCGCTTCGCACCCGGACCTTCAACCTGCCTCCGCAAAAAAGGGTTTCATCTCCTGCTGCGGCCTTGACCTTCGTTAACAAACGTGGCTTTGTATACTTCTGGCCCATCAAAGGCATAGACCTGCCTTCGCTGTGGGTGTCGGTTGCCGGCGACAGACCTGTTGCCGATGCGCACGATGACCCGGGGCATATCACATGGGGTTGGAAGGATGGCGCGCTTGATAAAAAGACGTGGTACTACGCCAAGATCTTGCGCGGCAAAGCAACCATGATCTCGTTGGAGGTCGCGCCGTATTTTTACGCCCTCTCTGAGAATTATGGTTCACCCGAAGAAGATTATTTGATCGCCTACCAAGAGGGACGTTTGCCTCAGTCTGCAAAGCAGGTCTATGAAGCGCTGCTCGATAAGGGCGCAATGAATACGCTGGATTTGCGCAAAGAAGCCAAACTCTCCAACGCAAAAGATTCGGAGTTCAATAAAGCGTTGGAATACCTTCAGAAAGATTTCAAGATTTTACCCGTTGGTGTGGCGCAGGCTGGTGCGTGGAAGTATTCACACATTTATGACATTACCACCAGCCATTTTCCTGAGATTGCCGAACGAGCGCGAAAAATAACCGAGAGTCAGGCGCGCATGAAACTGCTGGAGTTGTACTTCGATATGGTCGGCGCGGCGCAAGTCCGTGATGTACAGAAGTTGTTCGGTTGGGGGAATGAGATTACGAAACGGGCAATTGGGAAATTGGTGGAAAGTGGAAAGTTGAGTTTGACAGAGCATCCAAAAATAAAAGGGGAATGGGTTGCGGTGAGCGAAATTCTGTAGATAGACCTCGGAGGTTTCCAAAATCTCCGAGGTCTTTTTTACCCCTTGACTTAATAAAATAAACACTGTATATTTACAGTGTAAATTATTTAGGAGCCGAAATGGTCAGACCCAGCAAAAAAACTCAGATCCAAAACCTTCAAGAAGCCATCAAAGACACCGCATGGAAACAGATCGCAGAAACCGGCGCAGCTGCGCTTTCTCTGCGGGCGATTGCGCGCGAACTCAAGATCACAGCGCCAGCCATCTACAACTACTTCCCAGATCGGGATGCGCTTGTGACCGCCCTCATCATTGATGCCTACACTTCGTTCGGCGACTACCAACTTATTGCACGCGACGCTCAAGCCGAGGATGACCTGGTGGGGCGGTTGAAAGCAATAGGCTTTTCCTACCGACAATGGGCGTTGGAGTATCCGCAACGCTACCAGTTGATCTTTGGCACGCCCATCCCCGGCTACCAAGCCCCGATGATGGAAGTCTTGCCATCTGCGGCGCGATCGTTGAGCGCGCTCGTCAGTGTCATTGACGAACTGCGGATAGCCAATAAGTTGCAGGCAGAAAATTTCCCCTCCGTCCAACCAGGTTATGAACCCATGTTTGATGTCTGGCGCGGCTTCGCTGGTGACTATGACATTTTCTCGTTATCTGTTGCCATGATCATCTGGAGCCGCGTGCATGGGCTTGTCTCCTTGGAAGTCTCCAACAACATGCCACCCTTCGGCGTGGATGGCTCTTCGCTCTATCGTTATGAGATGGAATCCATCATTAATCAATTTGTAAAAGGATCTTAGATAAAAATGTACACCGTATCCATTACCCGCTTGCGAGTTCGCTCCATTTTTTACATGCCGATGTTCCTGCTTCACGCCATGCGTACCATGACACAGGCACAGAAAGCCGATGGCGTGGCAGGCGTGGAAACCCGCTTCGAAAAGAATAACGTCGTTTGGACAAAGACCGTTTGGAACGAAGAATCGGCGATGAAAAAATATCGCGGTTCGGGCGCGCATCAGATCGCCATGCGGATGCTCTCAGAGATGTGCAACGAAGCCTCGGTGGCGCGCTGGCAGCAGGAAGACACGAACCTGCCCACTTGGGAGGAAGCGCATCGCCGCATGTTGATCGAAGGCAAGCTGTCGAAGGTCAAGCATCCTTCGCCGTTGCAGGTCTCCGGGTTGACTGCGCCTGATACGATGCAAGCCGGTTTCAAAATGCCTGCGCCTCCGATGTAGGCAAGAGGTTGTCATGAAAATCATAAAAATAAAACTATCCATATCCAATGCGTACCTTGTTAAGGATAAAAAATCCATTTTAGTGGATACAGGCGCGCCGAACGAAGCAGGCAAAATCCTGAAAGCCGTAAAACAAGCGGGTGTTGATGAAAATGATATTTCTTTGATCCTGCACACGCACGGACACATCGACCATGCAGGCTCCACTGCCGAATTGAAGCGCATCTTGAACGTGCCGACGGCTGTCCATGCCGCCGATGCCTTTATGCTGCGGACAGGAACGAATGGCGAGATCAAGCCGCGTAATGTGGAAGCAAAAATGGTTGCTGCAATGGTGGTGAAACCGTTCGAGGCAGTGGAGCCGGATATCATCCTTGAAAAGGAAATGTCCTTAAAAAACTTTGGAGTGGATGGTGAAATCGTCTTTACGCCGGGACATACGAAAGGTTCGCTTTCGGTGATGCTGCCAAATCAGGAAGCCATCATTGGTGATGTGATGATGGGCGGCTGGATGGGTGGAAATCTGTTCGGAACACGCCCGAATTATCACTACTTCATTGACGATCTGGCAGCGGTTCACGCCAGCATGAAAAAGATTGGGGATCGTAAACCTTCGACGGTCTATGTAGGCCATGGTGGACCGTTGAAATTTGAGGCGGTCGTTAAAAAATTTGCAGGGAAAATACAATAGGAGAGTATGAAATGTCAGTAAATCATGTTGTGTTGGGCACTGGCGCCATTGGTCGCGCTGTGATGGAAGAACTCGTCAAGCGCGGAGAATCCGTTCGCATGGTGAACCGCTCGGGCAAGATGGACGAAGTCCCTGCCGGGGTGGAGGTGGTGGCTGCGGATCTGTACGACCAAACCAAAGTCAAAGAAGTGACGCGCGGCGCGAAGGTGGTGTATCAAGCCTCGCAGCCGGAGTATAACGAATGGATGGAAAAATTCCCGCCATTGCAGAAATCCATTATTGACGGATTAACTGGCAGTAATGCCAAATTGGTAATCGTGGAAAATCTGTACATGTACGGGGATGTGAATGGCACTCCACTGACGGAGGATCTTCCACATAATGCACATACCCGTAAGGGAAAAGTGCGTGGTGAGATCAGCAATGCTGCCTTCGAAGCGCACCGCGCGGGAAAGGTTCGTGTGACCTCGGCGCGCGGCTCGGACTTTTTCGGTCCGTGGGGATTGCCAACCGCTGCGATGGGTGAGCGCACATTCTATCCGTTGCTGCACGGTAAACCCGCTAACCTGCTTGGCGATGTGGACGTTTCTCACACGCACACCTACATTCCCGATTTTGGAAAGGCGCTGGTTATTTTGGGGGAACGTGACGAAGCCGATGGCAGACCGTGGCATGTACCGAACGACAGTCCGCGAATCAGTCAGCGCGAGATGTTGACCATGATCGCACAGGAGATGGGCATTGAACCGAAGTTCAGCGCGATGGGACGCACCATGATGTGGATCGGCGGATTGTTCATCCCTGCTGCAAAGGAGACGTTCGAAATGATGTATGAGTTCGAGAAACCGTTCGTTGTAGATTCGAGCCGCTTTGAGACTACCTTTGGCGTGAAAGCCACACCAATGAAGGTGGCGATCCGAGAAACCGTTGACTGGTATAAGAGTCATCCGCAAAAGCATTAACCAAAACCTACCATGTGTTCGCGCAGGTAGAGATTATTTAAAAAGGAGAGAGAGATGGTTGTAGTTAATTCACTGATGGCAACCTTGCATCACATTGCCGCTTTTACGTTGACAGCGTGCCTGGTGTATGAGTTTATTGCATATCGCAGGGGCCTCACTGTGGCGGAAGCGCGCCGCATTCAACGCGTGGATCTGGTCTATGGTATTGCGGCAGGAGTGATGCTCCTCGCAGGTTTGCTGCGAGTGTATTTCTTCGAAAAGGGACCGAACTATTATTTTGGCAACCACGTTTTCTGGACGAAGATGGCTTTGTTCGTGATCGTCGGTTTGCTTTCTATTTATCCCACCATCCGTTATATCAAATGGAATCCGCTGCTTGCAGAAAACAAGGTGCCTGATATCCCGGACAAGGAATACAGGAATATCCGCCTGCTCCTATGGTTGGAAATGGTGGGGCTTGCGTTAATCCTCTTCGCAGCTCCGCTCATGGCGCGCGGAATTGGTTGACATTCAGACCTTCGGGATAACCAAGCCCCGGGGGTCTTTTTTTTGATGTACACTCGAAAAAAAGGAGTTGTGCATGCTAGAGATCGCCATCATGATCGAAGGACAAAATGGGTTGAATTGGCCGCGTTGGCAGAACATCGCCCGCCTTGTGGAGGAATTGGGATTTGTTGGGTTATATCGTTCCGACCATTTCACCAATATGAATCCACCCGACAAAGACTCGCTTGAGCTATGGGTTTCGCTAACGTGGCTGGCAAGTCATACGAAGCGCATCGAATTTGGTCCGCTGGTGTCGCCGGTTTCGTTTCGTCACCCCGCTCAAACCGCTCGCATGGCTGCCGCTGTGGATGATCTCTCGAACGGGCGGCTCACACTCGGTTTGGGTGCGGGCTGGCAGGAGCGCGAACATCAACTCTTCGGGTTCGATCTGCTGGATCCCAGATCTCGCTTCGACCGTTTTGAAGAAGGATTGCAAGTCGTCACGCAGTTATTGAAAAACGACTCGGCGACATCATTTGACGGAAAGTATTATCAACTCCGTGAAGCGACTCTTCTCCCGCGCCCGCTTCGCCCTGGCGGACCTCGAATTCTGGTCGGCGGGACCGGAAAGAATCGCACCCCGAATCTGGTCGCCCGCTACGCGGACGAATGGAATTCGATGTTCCAAACGCCGGAGCAGTTCAAGGAATCCAATGTGCGGCTGGATTCCGCCTTGAAAAAAGCGGGACGAGATGTCAAGTCTGTACGCCGTTCGATGATGACGGGCTGCGTCTTCGCTTCATCTGACAGCGAACTGAAACAAAAACTCGAGACGCGCGGACGAACGCTCGAAGATCTGCATCAACGCGGAATCATCGCAGGCACACCGGGCATGGTCACAAAGCAATTTCAAAAACTCGAATCCGCCGGTTTGGAATGCATCATGCTCCAATGGCTGGACTTGGATGATCTCGCCGGGTTGGAAGAATTGGCAAAAGCAGTACTTTAGCGTTTCGTCATTGCGAAGGCGTCAGCCTGAAGCAATCTTCTGAATGTGATATGAAAATTCCTGCCTAAACCGTTCGGAAGAAAAGCGAGCCGCATTCTCTACTGCGGCTTTGCTGTTTAATCTCATGGTTTCAAATTTTATGACCATCTCTGCCAATGATTCGGCTGTTTGTTCCTTGAACAAAATCCCAGTTTCGCCATCACGGATGATCTCCGCAGCGCCGCCTTTGAAATAGGCAATGACCGGGCATCCCGCCGCCTGCGCCTCGACCATGGCGATCCCAAAATCTTCGGTAGCCATGTAAACGAAGGCTTTGGCGCGGCTGAGCATATCCGCGACGATGGCATCGGGTTGAAAACCGAGCAGTTTGATGTTTTCTCCCGCCACTTTTTTTAGATGCGGCATTTCCGGTCCGTCGCCGATGATGATGAGCGGGAGATTCAGCTGATTGAAGGCTTTGATGATCTCTGCTGTCATTTTGTACGGAACCAGCCGTGAAACATGGATGTAAAAATTTTCCCGTTCATGAGCAGGGAAAAATCGTTCCACATTCACAGGCGGGTAAATGACCTGCGAGTCTCTGCCCCATGCCTGCTGAATTTTTTGCGCCGTCCAATGCGAAATGGCAAGCAGGTGATCCGCTCGCGGGGCGACCGCCCTGTCCCAGCGGCGGAGCAGGTTCAAGGTCAGACGGGCGGCGCTGCCAATGAGCGGTTTGTCCAAATGATGCAAATTCAAATAATCATCCTGCAAATGCCAGGCGTAGCGCATCGGCGTGCAGACGTATGAAATGTGAGTTTGATCCTTATGGGTTCTGATTCCGTGAGCCACGGCATGTGAAATGGATATCACGAGTTCAAAGTTGCGAACATTCATGCGTTCGATGGCAAGTGGCATGAGCGGCAGCAATCCGCGGTAGAGATGCTCCACACGTGGAATATGCTGCATGAATGAGGTCCTGACGCGTACTCCCTCCAATGGCGTGCCAAGCAGGTTTTGTTTGTTATGAATCAACGCATGGACGTGTGCCTGCGGATGGACTTTCAGCACTTCGGCTAAAAGCCGCTCTGACCCACCGTATACATTCAACCACTCGTGGACAATGGCTACTTTCATATCAGGCTCTCAAAGAGGGATTGTGTTCGCACGGCGGAAGTTTCCCAAGATAATCGATTTGCTTTCCTCAAGCCTTGTTCGCGCAAATTCCCGGCGAGTGATTTGTCCTCAAGAAGTGTTTGCATGGCACGTTTAATTTCCACTGGTTTCTCGGGTGCGACAAGCAGTGCTGCGTCGCTGAAGATCTCTGCCAACGCAGTAGTATTTGAAGTGATGACCGGTGTTCCGCATGCCATCGCTTCGAGGACAGGCAAGCCAAAGCCTTCATACAGCGATGGAAATACAAATGCTGTTGCGCCTGCATACAAGGACGGTAGATCTTCGTCGGGGATGTGTGATGAAAGGGCAAGTTGCTTTTCAGAGATTGGAAAGACATTTCCTTCGGTTCCGGCAAGAAAAAGATCATGTGACGAGATATTTGCCTGCTCCCACGCCTCCAATAGATGGTTAAGATTTTTCCTCGGCTCGATGGTTCCAACGAAGAGGAAGTAGGGCTTTCGAATACCCAGTTTTTCTTTCACATTCTTAATGCATTTTGTGGGCTGTGGCTCGAACGGGTCTCCGACTCCATTGTAGATTACGTGGATTTTTTCATCTGGTATACCTAGATGATGTTTCAAGCGTTGCTTTGAAAATTTTGAAACCGTGATGATCGCCTTGACGCGCCTTGCAAGGATTTTCCATGAGAGTCTGGTCCATGCTGCGAAAGCGGGGCGAAACCATGCCGGATGATCGAACACGCTTGCATCATGGATGGTGAGGACTTGGCGCGTCACACTCCACGGACCGGCGTTCGCTGGTGACCAGAGCAGTTCGTCACGTTGAATATGGCTGGGTAAAGAAAATTGCTCCCATACATGCCCACTGACTTGTCCTAATGGGTGGCTTGGATTGATGAAGCGTTTCGAGAGGGTCAGTCGCTTTGCAATTTCATGTGCGTATCTATCAACGCCGGTGATGCGCCGCACTTGATATCTGGCGTTTATGGCGAGCGATGGACTCATTCCGCGATTATAATAACAAAAAGGATAATAGTTATCTAATTAATGCATTCGTTCACAAATCGTTTCAATTCTACATTTGAGTTTTGCGCGCGTTTGTCCTTTGCGTTGACGATCATCCTCACTCCATTTCGTTGGCGGTTGGTCGTTTGGTCGCGTCCGCATGATCCCCTGTATTCCGATTACACCGACTTTCATCTGTTTGCGAGTGATATTGCATTGCTCATCATGCTTTTGTTTTGGTTGGGCTCATTGATCCTGCATCCTCGCAAGATTCTAGTTGGTCACTGGTTGATATGGGTGAGTTTGCTGGGTTTGACCGTTGCTGGTTGGGTTTCCATCCTTGGAAGTGCAGACCCGATCCTGTCCGTTTATCATGCGGTGCGATTTGTGTTCCTGTTGCTTTTTTATCTGTATACGGTCAACGAAATTCATACGACTAGGTGGGTGGTGATCCCTGTTGCGATTCAGGTTGTGATTCAGTCTGTCGTTGCCATTGGGCAATCTCTGGCTCAATCTTCTTTGGGATTGGGCTTCCTGGGGGAACACACGCTTGACCCAAACCAGTCCGGCATCAGCATTGTCTCTATGGCGGGGATGCGCTTCCTGCGTGCTTATGGCTTGAGCGACCACCCGAACATTCTCGGCGGCTGCCTGGTGTTTGGACTCATCCTCCTGTTGGTAGTTGTTCTATATGGGACGAAGCGTCAGAGCCTCTTTGCCTCGGCTGGATTTTTGATCGCAGTTGTCGCGTTGGTCGCCACGTTCTCACGGTCAGCGTGGCTGAGTTTGATGGTGGCTGCCAGTTTCCTCGTCGTAGGAGAAGCGCTTGCCCGTCGGTGGGATTCGGTCAACCGGGTGGTGTGGCTGGCAGCGGCGAGTCTGCTTGTGGTAAGCCCTTTCCTCCTCCAAAATTTGGGAGCCTTTGAAGCGCGCGCAAACGCTGGGAATGTGGCGCAGGACAATCAGATGCAGGAACGCGGCTATTTGCTCGATGCGGGAAACACCTTGTTTGTGGAGCACCCGATGTTTGGCGTGGGGTTGGGCGCTACGGCTCTGGCATTGAAGGATCGCTTTGAAACGTTTCGGCTCGATTATCAGCCGCCGCACTTTACGCTCCTAACCGTTGTGGTGGAGGTTGGTTTGACGGGCGGCGTATTTTATTTTCTGCTTTTGGCTGTGCCTGCCTTGGTGTTTTTATTCCGCTGGCAGGAAATCTTCAACCAACCGTATCTGATGGGGGCCATGGCGTTGTTGGTTGGATTGTTCGTGGTTGGATTGTTTGATTACTATCCCTGGTCGTATGCGCCGGGACGTTTGTGGCAATGGCTGGCATGGGGATTATTCTCTGTGGGAACGAGGAAGATGGCATGAATGTAGCCGCATATTTTCTTGCGCCTGTCTTGATCGTTTATACGCTGATCATGGCGGCGTTGGTCATGTACATTCTTAATATGACCTATCTGGCTGTGATGGGGTTGATACGCGGGCGGCGTCTGAAAGACTATCAACCCGCCGTGTTCGACGAACTGCCCTTTGTGACCGTTCAACTGCCGATCTACAACGAGCGCTACGTGGCGGAACGTTTGCTGCAAGCCTGTGCAGATCTGGATTATCCGCGCGAGTTATTGGAGATTCAAGCATTGGACGACTCGACCGATGACACGGTGGAGATCGTGTCAAATACGGTCAAACGTTTGCAAGCCGCGGGTGTCAATGTACTTCACATCCATCGTGAAGACCGTGCGGGATTTAAAGCCGGCGCACTCGCCAATGGATTTGCCTGTGCGCGCGGCGAGTTCCTCGCCATCTTCGACGCGGATTTCGTCCCGCCGCCCGATTTCTTGCGGCGAATCCTGCCGCACTTTGACCATGAGCGTGTGGCATTCGTGCAGGCACGATGGGAACATTTGAACCGCGATTATTCGCTGTTGACGTTGTTGCAATCGCTTTCCCTTGATGCGCATTTTGCCATCGACCAGCCCGTGCGCTCCAGTGAGAATTTTGCTTTCAACTTCAATGGCACAGCGGGGGTGTGGCGCAAATCGGCTATTCTCGATGCAGGCGGCTGGAAAGCCGACACCCTCACCGAAGATATGGACCTTTCCTACCGCGCTTTTTTGCGCGGCTGGTCTGCACGCTTCGCCGCCGATGTCTATGCTCCCGCCGAGTTGCCGGTCAGTATTACGGCATATCGTCGTCAGCAATATCGTTGGGCGCGTGGTATTCTGGAGTGTGCCATCAAATACATTCCAGTCATTTGGGCATCCGATTTTTCACTTGGGCGAAAAGTCCATGCCACGCTGCATCTCACCGGATATTTGCTGCATTTGTTTACCGTGGCTCTGATGTTGATCTATCCGCTTCTGCTGGTTTTTGCGCAGCAATTCCCAACCCTGCTGGCGCCGGTCGGGTTTGGTGTCATGCTCAATGTCCTTGCATTGATCCCCGCTTTCTATTTTTCCGTCGGTCAATTTTTGTTGCAAAGGCGCTGGCTGAAAACCCTTCCGCTGATTGCGTTGATGACCATGCTGGCTTCGGGTATGGCGCTGAACACCATCCGCGCTGTGGTGCATATTCTGCAAAAGCGTTTCATCCCATTTGAGCGCACGCCCAAGTTTGGCATCACCCATCGCGCACAAACATGGCGCGGCAATCGCTATCAATTGAAACTCGACAAATTGATCGTCTTCGAATTTCTTTTGGGAGGGTTCAATCTTCTCACCGCATGGCTTGCTTTCCAATATGGTTATCCTTTGATGATGATCTATGCCTTTTTCTTCGCTTTAGGCTTGTTCTACACCTCAGGCTTGACCCTCGCCCAATCCATCTCTGCGCGCTTCTTCCCCCGCCCGGAACCTGTCACTGATTAAGGAGGTTGCTCTTGTCCCTCACCTTTACCTCCCCTCCCTCCACGCTGACAGTTGACTCCGCGCTCGAGCGTGCTATTCTATCCACGCTTGCCTATTCCGATATCTTCGACCACCCGCTGACACTGGAAGAACTTCACAAATTTCTTCTCATTTCATCTACAAAAGAAGAGATCGCTATCTGTATTTCATCCATGCCCCATGTAAAATTCAAGGATGGTTTTTATTTCCTCGCTGACCGCCCTGAGATCGTAGACATCCGCCAGGCGCGTGAAGCCAATTCCCGTAAAGCCCTTCGCCGCGCCACGCGCTACGGACGAATCATCGGCAGCCTGCCTTTCATCCGCTTGGTGGCATTGACCGGTTCGCTTGCCATGCTCAACCTTTCCAAACACCGCGACATGGATTTTCTGCTGGTTGCCAAACCCGGTCACATATGGACGGCGCGCGCCTTTGTGCTTGTTTTTGGCAGGCTGGCGCGATTGTTCGGCGATGTCATTTGCCCGAATGTGATCATCTCGGAAAACGCGTTGACATGGCAGCAAAAGAATCTGTACTCTGCCCGCGAGTTTGCGCAGATGATTCCGATCAGCGGGTTGGATGTCTTTGCCCAACTCCAGAATGCCAACCCGTGGGTGAAAGAAATTTTGCCGAATCATTCTGCGTATGCCAATCTGAGTGAAGCAGAGGATCTCCACGCTGGGAATAAAGTTCAAACTTTTTTCGAGAGGTTGCTGACCAACAAATTTGCCGCTCGTTTCGAATCTTGGGAAATGACGCGCAAGATCGCACGCTTCAAAAACCAGAAGGGCTACGGCGTTGAGACCAATTTTTCGGCGGATGTGTGTCAGGGAAATTTTGATCACCATGGGACATGGACGATGAAAATGCATCAGGAACGATTAAGAACCATACAGGGTGTCTCATGACCCAAATCCTCTTCGGGCAATCCTACTATCTGCGTTTCGACCCCAAACTGTGGGACGCGATGATGCCTTATCCGCCGCTGGGGACATTGTACGCTGCCAGTTATATCCGCGAGAAAGGGTACGATGTGGCATTGTTCGATGCCATGCTCGCTGATTCGGAAGATGAATGGGCAAAGGCGCTGGACGAACACAAACCACAATACGCGATCATCTATGAAGATAACTTCAATTATCTTTCCAAGATGTGCCTGCTGCGGATGCGTGAAGCTGCTTTCACCATGATTCGCATGGCGAAAGAACGTGGATGCATCGTCATCATGTGCGGCGCGGATGTCACCGACCATTATGATCAGTACCTCACGCATGGCGCAGACTACTGCCTGCTCGGTGAAGGGGAGGAAACGCTTGGGGAACTTTTGGATCAACTTTCGGCTGGGCATGATGCGCGTGACGTCATGGGTCTCGCTTCCCGCTTCACGCTTCACCCCTCCCGCCGCCCCGACATCAAAGACCTTGATTCCCTGCCGTTTCCTGCCTGGGATCTTGTCGATATAAAAAAATATAAAACCATTTGGTATGAGCGGCACGGATATTTTTCGATGAACATGGTCACCACGCGCGGATGCCCGTATCACTGCAATTGGTGCGCCAAGCCGATCTGGGGGCAGCGCTACAACTCGCGTTCGCCGGAGAATGTGGCAGCAGAGATGAAATGGCTCAAGGAAAATTTTGCGCCCGACCACATTTGGTTTGCCGATGATATTTTTGGTTTGAGGCCGAATTGGGTGGAACGCTTTGCGGATCTGCTGACAGAGATGGATGCGATCATCCCGTTCAAGTGTTTGAAGCGCGCAGACTTGGTGACCGGGAAAACTGCATCGGCGTTGGCGAAGGCGGGCTGCAAGACCGTTTGGGTAGGTGCGGAGTCGGGTTCGCAAAAGATTCTGGATGCGATGGATAAAGGCGATAAGGTGGAAGATATTTATCGCGCTGCAGAGCGGCTCCACAAACAAGGCATTGAAATTGGGTTCTTTTTGCAGTTTGGTTATCCCGGCGAAACATGGGACGATGTGCAGAAAACGTTGAAGATGGTGCGCGAGTGCCAGCCGGATGATATCGGCATCTCGGTCTCATATCCGTTGCCGGGAACGAAATTCTTCGAACGGGTGAAAATGGAGTTGGGCGAGAAACAAAACTGGGTCGATTCCGATGATCTTGCCATGCTCTATCGCGGACCGTTCCCGCAGGAGTTCTATCGCATTTTGCATGGACGAGTTCATTATGAGTTTCGTGCGCGCCGCGCCTGGAAGAAAATCGACCTGCGCGGCATGGTGCTTTCTCCCTATTACTTGATGCAACTGGTACGTTCTGAATTGCGACTTCGGGAATTTGCTCGTGCTTCGGTAAAGCAGGCGGCGCATGATCGATCTTGACGCGGTCAACAAAGGCTTTTCTGGAAAAGCGGAAGTATATGATGCCTATTGCGCCAGTCATCCTGTCATTTCATGGGCGCGAGACCTGATCCGGCGTGAGGTTGCCAGCCGCATTGCAGCAGACGCTTCGATCCTGGAATTGAATGCGGGCACGGGTTCGGATGCGGAGTATTTTGTCTCTCAAGGGTTTCGGGTTCATGCCACCGATGTGGCGGATGGGATGCTGGCGGTCATCCGTCAGCGGATCGCATCATTGAATGACGATGGACGACTGACGGCTCAGCAACTTTCTTTCACCGAATTGGAGAGTGTGTCTGGCGCGCCATTTGATCTGATCTTTTCCAATTTTGGCGGGTTGAATTGCATCCCAGATCTTCAGGCGGTCACCCGCGCGCTGCCGTCTTTGCTCAAGCCGCATGGGATCGTAGTGTGGGTGGTCATGCCGAAGATTTGTCCCTGGGAGTTGGCGCAAGCCTTGCGGGGTCATGTTCGTGTGGCAGGCAGGCGGCTCTCTCCGCATGGGACGCTGGCAAACGTGGAAGGCGCGGGCGTGATGACGTGGTATCACAGTCCCGCTTCTGTCCGCAAGGCGTTTGGGGATTCGTTCCGCCTTCTGCGTCGTCAGTCCATTTCGCTGTTCAGTCCGCCGTCTTATATGGACGGTTTTCCAAAGCGATATCCGCAATTGACGAAATTCCTGCTTGGCTTGGACGAACGTTTTGGCGCGTGGTTTCCCTTCAACCGGTGGGGTGATTTTCTCATGTATACGTTTCGATATGAGCCTGTATAAGAACATGCTATGGACGGTGCTTGCTCGCTATGGCGCGCAGGGATTGATGGTGGCTGCCAACATCCTGTTGGCACGTCATTTTGGAAGCACGGGTTTTGGTGATTATGCGTTTGTCATGGCGGTGGTGATGGTTGGGAATGCGGTGTCAACCTTTGGAACCGATATGGTGTTGATTCGCGACATTTCTTCCTCGGGGAATTTCAGGGAAGTACCCGCTTCTCTTTTTCTTCAAATTTTTATTTCAACGATTTTGATTCTCGTTCTGTACTTTTTTGCACCATTCTTACCCGCCAGCCATGCCCTGCGCATGTATATCTTTGCACTCCTGCCTCTTTCCTTGTTTACGATTGCCACCAGCATCTTGCGCGGACTACAGCGAATGGCGGAGTTTTCGATCTTGCATTTCACAGTTGCGAGCCTGCAACTACTCGCCGTGATTCTACTTTTGTTTCAAGATGGAACATTGGAACGGTACGCCGCCTATCTGTTGATCGTTCAAATTATTGGAACAGGGTTTGGGACTCTGCTGTGCGCCCGCCTGTTGATGGATTCTCCCTGGAGGGTTGGCATTTCGATGAAGGCTGTGTTTCATTTGATCCAGTCCAGTGCGCGGCTGGCATGGATCGGCGGACTGCGACTCCTTTACGAAAGATGGATCGCCATGACCTTGCCATTTCTGGGGACCATCAGCATGGCTGGGCTCTTCGCTTCTTCCTCCCGAATAATGGATGCCGCCAAATTGGGGCATCTCGCCGCTCTGACCGCACTCTACCCGGAGATGGCGCGTTCCAAAGCGGATGGGCATCATTTGCGAACAGGGAATATTGTTTTGTTCGTGGCTTCTCTGGTGATTGCATTTGGTTTGTACATGCTAGCAGACCCGCTCGTGCATATTTTGTTTGGAGCAGAGTATTCAGAAGCGATTCCCGCCTTACGCCTGATGGCTTGGGGAATCATCCCTTATTATCTCGTGTCGTATTATTCTCTGGCATTTGTGGCATTGGAATTGGAGATGCCGGTATTGGGTTCTTTGATGCTTGCCTTTTTAATTCTGATTTTCCTGCTAACGTGGCTGGTTCCTCGCCATGGATTGACGGGTGCAGCATGGTCTACCCTGGCAGCCGAAAGCCTGCATGGTTTATCCCTTTGGTGGCAGTGGAGGCGCTATGCCCATTCCAAACGTCCCTGAAAAACATACCAGCGAACCTCTCATCCGTGCTGAAGACATGCTTGCTCTCAAAAAGCGGCAGGGAAAATTTCCGTCATGTGCTCCGCCGCAGGGTGTCATTTTTTGCATGCGCAGCGATATTCCCCGCCGAATGCGTTGGCAGATTCCGCTGAAAAAAGTTGGTCGAACGCTCGGAGATATTTCTCTCGTCCGTGCTACACAGGGACGAGTTGGTGTGCTGACCGACTTCGGCATTGGCGCACCGGCGTTGGTCGCTTTTGCAGAGGAGATGATCGCATGGGGTGTCCGTCGTTTTGTCCTGCTTTCGTGGGGCGGTTCGCTGCAGTCATCCTTGAAAGCCGGTGATGTTATCCTTGCGGAAAAAGCCATTCGCGACGAAGGTGTTTCCCATCATTACCTGCCTTCGGAGCGATACGCACATGCAGATGTGCCACTGTCGGCAATTGTGAAATCCTATCTCGCCGCGCAAAGGATCTCTTTCACTCTTGGCTCAACCTGGACCACGGACGCTCCCTATCAAGAGACAACAGCAGAGGTGGCTGCTTATCAAAATGAGGGCGTTCAGGTCGTGGAGATGGAAACCGCCGCCTTGTATGCACTTGCCCGATCAAAAAATGTGGCAGTTACATCCATCGTGATCGCAGCCGATGATCTGTCTGCGCAGAAGTGGCAGCCGCCGAAAGATTTCCATGCCATTGATCGTTCATTCGAGGTGTGTTATCGCGCCGCCATCCAAGCGTTGAACGGGGACTCATGCAATTAATTTGTCCACGCTGTCAGGGTGAATTAAAGACCGAAGCGCCGGATCAACTTCACTGCGAGCGAGATGCGCTTCTTTTCCGTCGCATAGATGGGATTTGGCGTTTCCTGCTGCCGGAACGCGAGTCACATTACGCGCGCTTCATCTCAGACTATGAAACGGTTCGTCGTTTAGAAGGCAGATTCTCCGCCGATGCTGCATACTATCGCGCCTTACCGTTCGCGGATCTGAGCGGACGTTTTTCCGCCGACTGGAAAATTCGCGCGACGAGTTTTCGGCTGCTTGAAAAAACCTTGCCAGAATCTTCATCGGTGTTGGATTTGGGTGCCGGCAATGGCTGGCTTTCAAATCGATTGTCGCGCGCCGGGCATGATGTTTGCGCCGTGGATTTGCTTGTCAATGTCGAAGACGGCTTGGGCGCTTATCGAAATTACCTGTCGAAGTTCACTGCGTTGCAAGCAGAGTTTTCAACCCTGCCTTTTCCCAACGCCTCTGCAGATGTGGTCGTATTCAATGCTTCGTTGCATTATGCAGAAGATATTGAGCAGGCACTGGAGGAATCGCTGCGAGTTTTGCGGGAAACCGGTATGCTCATCGTGATGGACTCGCCTGTTTATCACGATGCAGAGTCCGGCAGGCAGATGCTCGCCGAGCGCAAGGCGCAGTTTCTCGCTCGTTATGGGTTTCCTTCTGATTCGATTCCAAGCGAAGGCTTTTTGACTTATGACCGGATGCGCGAATTGGGTCGCCGTTTGGGCGTCGTTTGGCAGCATCGCGCCCCATTTTACGGCTGGAAGTGGGCGATTCGTCCCTTGTGGACGCGCCTGCGTGGTGGGCGCGAGCCGGCTCAATTTGGTCTATGGGCGGGCAGGCGTGTGAAACCAGACTGAACGATTTGCGTATATCTACCCGGACTTTCATTTTTCATAAAAACGGTATACACTAATTTTGATACTTTCAACACAGGAGAGTGAATTATGAACAAATCAGGTCGTTCCCAACTTGCGCTGGGTGTGATTCTCATTTTGATCGGCGCATGGTTCCTGCTTAATCAGACCATGCCTTCCTTCCGCGAGTTTTTTGAGCCGTACACCGAATGGCCCGCCAACATGCTGTTGATCGGCGCGGGCATTCTCATCATTGGTCTTGTGACCGGTTCGCCCGGCTTGGCGGTCCCTGCCGCAATCGTGGCGGGCATTGGCGGCATTTTCTACTACCAGGAAATGACCAACGATTACGGTTCCTGGTCGTACATGTGGACGCTCATCCCCGGCTTCATCGGCTTGGGAACGGTTATTGCGGGATTGTTGGGCGATAACACGGGCTACAACCTCAAACGCGGACTGAACATGATGGTCGTCAGTGCGGTGTTGTTCCTTGTCTTTGCGTCCTTCCTGGGCGGTTTGGATATTCTCGGTAGTTACGGTCCGGCTGTGCTGTTGATCCTGCTTGGTTTATGGGTCCTTGGCAGCGGACTTTATCGCTCGTATCGAAAAAGAGGAAAGGAGGAATAAATGCGACGCGGTCAACTGTTTTGGGGTGTTGCCCTGCTGCTGATCGGTGCTCTGATGTTCGCCAATACAGCGGGCATCCGTTTGCCCAACGGTAATTCGCTGATGAGCCTGTTCTGGCCCCTCGTGCTGCTCGGCTCTGGTGTGTATGTGTTGGCGGGTGTCTTTATTCGCAGGAATGTGGAGACGGAGTCAGCGAGGGTTTCGCTGGAAGGCGCGCGTGAAGCCAGCATCAACATCAGTCATGGCGCTGGCGAACTCAAGATTCACGGCGGCGCTTCCGGCAATGACCTCGCTACCGGTTCGTTCATGGGCGGGTTGGATCAAAAAGCCTCCCTCAATGGCGAAAGGCTTGAGGTCCGCATGAGACCCGCGAGTGAGTTTGTGGATTTCCCATTTTTTGGTATGCATGCGCAAATGGATTGGGATGTTGCACTTAATGCTTCCATCCCCACCGCGTTGGAAATGAATCTCGGCGCGAACAAATCGTCCATCAATTTGCTTGACATGAATGTAACGGATCTCCGATTGAAATCGGGAGCCAGTGATACCGATGTGACCTTTCCATCGCGTGGCCGCCTCAAAGCGGACTTTGAAATTGGTGCCGCTTCCTTGACCTTGGTCATCCCTGAGGGTGTATCTGCCCGCATCCGCTCCTCCATTGGCGCAGGTGATGTCCATGTAGATTCGTCCCGTTTCCCGCGTCAAAATGGTCTCCATCAATCGCCCGATTTTGAAACCGCTGCCAATGCGGTGGATATCAATGTCAAAGGCGGCGCCTGTTCTGTCAGAATCAAATAATCGGAGTGTGCATCATGAAACGTTTTGATCCAAGAATAGTATTGGGCTTGCTGCTCATCATGGGCGGCGGACTAGCCCTCGCACAGTCGCTGGGATATTTGGAAAATGCCACCAAACTCTTTTGGGGCGGCGCTTTTCTGGTTGCTGGTCTTGCCTTCCTCTCCTTGTTGTTTGGCGGACATTGGTGGAGCGCCTTCCCTGGCTTCATCCTTGTTGCACTGGGAGGCACCATTCTCCTGCCTGAAGCATTGGAAAATTTGGGCGGCGCCTTCTTTCTTGGTGGCGTTGCCCTGGCGTTTTGGTATGTCTATGCCTCCGACCGCAGTGAACGCTGGTGGGCGATCATTCCCGGCGGTGTGATGACGGCGCTTGCGCTGTTGGTGCTTGCTTCTTCATACTTTGATGAGTATTCCGGTGCAATTGTGCTCGGTGGCATTGGTCTAACCTTTTTCATCGTCTATGTGACCGACGCTGCCGAACGTTGGTGGGCGATCATCCCCGGTGGTGTACTGGTTACACTCGCAGGCATGACCATCGCCGCCGAACGGTTTGCCGCGTTCGAAACGGCCGGGTTCTTCTTCTTCGGGCTTGCCATCACCTTTTTATTGGTTGCCGTCCTCGCGCGCATGCAATGGGCATACTGGCCCGCTTTGGTGTTGGGAATCATGGGCTTTTTGGGAATTGCCTCCCTGTTGGAATTCGCCAACTATCTCTGGGCGGCGGCATTGATCTTTGGCGGGGTCATCCTGCTCTTCCGCTACTTCACCCGAAGAGCATGAACAACCTCCATGAATCGATCACCCCTGTTTTTACAGGGGTGATTTTTTTTTCAGTTATCGGCGACCACTTTCAGGTTTGGGAAGAATTGATGCACGGTCCCTTCCACCCAGCCGTGCAGCGTGGAGGGCAGCAGGGGGCAGTTGAGACACGCACCGCCAAGCCGCACCTTCAAAGTAGTGTCTTCGAGGGAAACGAACTCCACCGTTCCCCCATGAAATTGTTCGATGTAGGCGCTGATATTTTCGACGAGATGACGCACCTGCGTTTCCAGCGTATCCGAAGTGGTTGTGTTCATGCAGACCTTCCTGTCTGATTTTCTTGACCAGACTCCAACAAAAGCTTGATCTGTGTATGCGCGTTCTCCCAGCGCGGCGAGACCATGCGCGCCAGCCTGTCAATGGTCTTGATGCCCATCTCGGGTTCTTCATCAACCAGATCCCAAAGCTGATCTCCGTGAATGCGCAGCGACTCCAGGTTTGTTTCACTGATCACGCTGGAAGTATATTTTGCCCTGCGGATCACCGCCGACCAGCCAAATACATCCCCCGCGCGCAGGCGAGTCAAAACCATCGGGATGCCATCATAGGGTTTGTATTGAATTGCGACCTTACCGCTCGTGATCAAATAAAGATGCGTTGCGGGGTCGCCCTGCCCAAAGATAACAGTTCCCGCAGGACAGGAGTAAGGTTCGAAGTACGCTTTGAGCAGGTCTGTTTCCATGGGAGTAATATCCTGAAATAGGGAGGCATGGGGCAGAGAATCCAACATTTAGGGTCATGTTAATCAACGTCTGTATAAGTTTCCAGTATCATCTATCCTATAGTCGGTGACATTTATCCCCTTTTTCATTAGGGGATAAAACCTTGAGTTATACTTTGCAAAATGTAATGATTTTCAGCCCCACCTCTTCAGAATACTGATGAATGATTTAACCACCCTGTCCTCGCTTGAAAGACTCCTGTTGGGTATCGATACACCGCACCTTGAACAAAAGAGATACGCGCCGCTTCGAAAAGGCGAGATTTGTCCAATGTGTGGAGAAGGCAAATTGGACTACAACGGACTATTGCAATTGGAATGTCCATCTTGTGGGTACGTTAGTGCAGAAGGTGGCGGCTGCACCTGATAACCGATTCGCATCCCGTGTGGATGCCAGGAATTTATGTCAAACACTGCTCAACCCTCCCTTGGAAAATTTCTTGCCCTGTTGATGATCGGATGCGGATTCATTGCCATCGGAATTATGTTCCTGATGCTTTCCGATGAAACAGCGAACGCATCCGCTTCCACTGTGGACTTTTCAACGGTCCCGTCCGAAGTGAATTATCCTGCCCCGGACCTTTCCCTAACCGATCTGGATGGCAAGCCAGTTTCTCTTGTCGATTACCGCGGGCAGGTGGTCTTGGTCAACCTCTGGGCGACCTGGTGCCCTCCCTGCCGCGAAGAAATGCCCACTCTGGTCGAGTTCTATAAAAAATATAGGTCTCTCGGTTTTGTGCTGATCGCCATCGATCAAGGGGAGACTGCCGAACTGGTAAAACCATTTGTGACGGAGTTCGCTCTCCCGTTCCCAGTCTGGTTGGATATGGAAAGTTTGGCGGGCAGGGAATTTAACACGATGAACCTGCCCAGTTCTTATGTCATTGACCGGGATGGGCAAGTCAGGTTGATGTGGATCGGCGGCATCTCCCGGAAGAATCTTGAAGCGTACGTACCAAAAATCATCACGGAGTAAAAGGCACCTATGGATATAGCGATCAACTGGAAGGGACGGATGACATTTGAAGGGGCGGGCGATTCCGGTTTTGTGCAAAGACTGGATTCTGACGAGTCGGTGGGCGGGGATAACAGCGGGGCGCGCCCAATGGAATTCATCGGCATTGGGCTGGCAGGTTGCACCGCCATGGATGTGATCTCCATCCTATCCAAGAAGAAACAGGTGGTGACAGATTTTCAGGTGAATTTCCGCGGTGAACGCGCAGCAGAGCATCCGAAAGTTTTCACTCGTGGCGTTATCGAATATCTTTTCTACGGCTCGAACATAGATGAAGCAGCTGTTTTACGCGCCATCGGGCTTTCGGCAGAGAAGTATTGTCCTGCCCAGGCAATGCTCGGAAAGGTCTTCCCGATCCGTTTGGTATATAAAATATTCGATGGGGATACAAAAGCGCTTGTGAAGGAAGGCGAATACGAACAACCGGCAGCAGGTTCGTAAATACGAAAGTTATGGATAACTGCCGCTGATGGCGGCGAAGGCATCGCCGCATTCACACGCGATCACAACCGCGCTGCCTTTGGTCAGTGTTCCCTGGTATGCCTCGCTGCCATTGTGTGCGGTCCATCCGCTCAGTATGAATGGCAGGGCGCTGTCAGCGACGATCCATTCGCCGTTGTATTTTCGGGCAACATGCACATGTGTTCCAGTGGATCGTCCGCCTTCGCAGGAGGGATACCCGATCTTGTCACCCGCTTTCAGGTCCGCGCCCAGAGGCGCACGTTGGCTTGTGGCAAGGTGCAGGTAATACACGACCCAGCCGGTGCGTTCATTCCCATCTCGATCCAGGTCAAGGGCTACCCCCTCCACTGAGGAACGGACGACCAGCCCGTCGGCTACGGCAGTGGCGTAGTTCTCGGGCTTGGCTGGCACACAACCAGATTGTTCAGATGGGGGGGCAAAATCCACCGCAGAGAAAGGCTCGCCAGTCCCCCAGCCTGTGTGAGGTCCACCGGTGTAGCTCCACGTTTGATCGGCAGGGAAAGGCAGCAGCATTTCCGGTTGCTGCAAGCTGCCCGGAATCAGAACTAATTCTTCGTCCCACGGGTCACCGAACAGATTTTTGTAAGTTAGCGACAGTCCCTCCGAGCTGGTGGCGCGGGCGTATTCATCCCCGGCGAACATCCTTGAAAAGTAATATTGAAGCGCGACCGAACCGGCGTTTTGCCAGGGGTCGGGGCGGCGCAGGATGCCTTCGGCATCATCAAACTCAAGCAGGGAGCCGATCCTCCAACCGTAGTAGCCATTGTTGAGAAGGTTTGCGGCGAGGACGAGTTGTAAATAAGGAGTTTCCCAATAGATGCGCTGCAACCCAAGCAGGTTCTTTTTCACTGGCGGCTCCGATAAAGAGAGTGCTCCGCCTTGATACTCCAATATCGCCAGCAGCAACCGCGGACTGATGCTGTAGTTGGTGGCGATGTAATCAACAAGGTCGGCTCCGGAGCGGTTCTCCCCTGCGACATAGGCTCGATAATTTTTCAACCAGCCAGGTTGTGATGATACGAAAGCGGCTGTGTTGAAGCCTGTATGTGTAGGTCCGTTGACGAAGGCGTGATCGGGGATGATCTGAAAGGGGCTGCCCCATAAGGCGCGATAATAGATCGGAATTTTCATTGGCATGCCGGGTGGCATGGTGGTGGCATCGCGGGGAATCTGTGGGTTGGCTGCCAAGATTTCGCCCGTAGTGGTGTTGAACCGCCGTGCCAGGGCAGGAACAGAATCGCCGGTTTGAGCGGTGTAGTCTACCAATTCACCGGGGGCATACGCCGGGCGACTTGGCAATGGGGTCGGCATGGAAGCAGAATCGACCATTGCGCCTGCTTCTGCTTTGGTAGGAGTGGCAACGACGCCCGTTTGAGGCGATGCCAAAGTGCAGGATGTCAGCGTCAGCACGGCAATTGTTAGTACCGTGATGAAATATCGCAGCATCTTCGTATGTTTATTCATCTTCTTCGCGGATAATGTTCGACCACGCCTGGCTGAGCGGGTCGGCGATGATCTCTTTGTCACCTTGTACTAATTTTCCTTCATAGGCTTTTTCGCCTGCCACCACGCGCCAGCCGCTCATGATGAACGGGATCGGCCCGTCCGCGGTGACCCACTCGCCGTTGAACTTCCTTGCGAAGTGCAGGTGTGTGCCAGTGGAAACGCCGCCCTCACAGGAGGCATGACCGATGCGGTCATCGACCTCCAGCCAGGTGCCCGTTTCGACGCGTCCCTTGTTGGCAATGTGCAGGTACAACAGATTCCAACCCGTCTGTTCGTACCCGTCGCCGTCCAGGTCCACCATCACGGTGCCATTGCCTGAACGCACCACCAAGCCAGGCGCAGCAGCAGTAACCCAGGTCGTAGTCGGGATGCATCCGCTTCTGTCTGCGGCGGGGGCGAAGTCGATGGCGGAGAATACGCTGTGTGATTGACCGTAGATGCCAGGGTTGATCTGTCCCCAGCCGTTATGAGGTCCGCCGGTAAAGCTCCACTTAACGCCGGGTTCGAACGGTAACACAAGCGGAGGCTGGTTTAGTGCGGGTGGGAATATCGGTCCGAGCAGGTCGGCGCGTGCCCAGGGGTCGCCGAACATTTCTTCATACAGGGCTGGGAAGCCGGCTTCGGGGTTGATGATTTGCGCCCATTGCGACTGGCTGTGCAACTTTGAGAAAAGGAATTGGATGGCAACCGTGCCTGCATTCAAGCGTGGATCTAGCCGCAGTTTCGTGCCATCGGGAAACTCGATGTGTGTGATGGTCCCAGCCCGCCAGCCGTAATACGCGATCGACATGTTGTTGATCGCCCATACCATTTGAACGCTCATGCCTTTGTAATGGTAGTCGTTGAAACCCATTGGAAATTCGGTATGAAGCAGGTCGATGGGCTGTCCGCGCACCCAGCGGGCTTCGAATTCGAGCAATGCCAGCAGCAGGCGCGGATTGATGGAATTTTCGATGGCAAGGCGGTCGATGGCGGCATGCCCTTCGATCCAACCGGTGGAGCCAAGGTAGTCGCGGAAGTTGCTCAAATACCCGTTTTGCGCCTTGACATATGCCTCTGTGTCAAAATCCAGTGCAGTTGCAGAAAATACGATCTCGGCATCGGGAATGATCTGGATGTTGGGTGTGGTGGGTTCATGGATACGGTTCGGGATGATCAACAAGGTTCCCGGGTCGATCAGTGTGGTCTGTGTCAGATCCGCATCTGAGATGATTTCGGATTCGTCCACGCCGAAGCGCTTGGCAACGGCAGAGAGCATGTCACCGCTTTGGGCGTAATACAGGAAGGGAGCCGCATCAAGGGTGGGAATATCCAGCGTTGGCTCGGGGCTGGGTTCTGTCCCTTGTGGGGTGGGGGTATAGGCAGCCTGGGTTTCGATGAATGGCGGAACGGTTGAGGTGGGGAAAATGATCGGAGAGTCGTACATCACGAACGGGTCGAGAAGAGGCGCGCTCTCGGTCGATGAATCCGGTGTGGGGGTATGCGAAATGCCCCAGAGAGAGGGCGAAGCTCCGCAGGCGGAAAGGATCAGGGAAAAAACAAAAAGAACTGCGTATAAGCGGCGCATGTGTCGAAGAGATTATATCCGTATTCGTTAAGCGCAGATGAATCAACGCGTGAGCAGGTTGAAGTCGTTGGCGCTGTCCCAGGCTTCGATGGTTTGGTTGCCACGTGTGAGGAAGCCGTTGTATTCGATCCCGTCTCCGCTGGAAACCCAGCCATCGAGATTAAAGGGAATCGGTCCGTCTGCAGCGATCCACTCACCGTTGTATTTTCGCGCCACATGGACATGTGTGGCATTGGAGACGCCGCCTTCGCAGGATGGATGCCCGACATATTCATTAGCAAAGAGGTATTCGCCAGGCAGGGTACGATCCTGTTCTGCAATGTGCATGTAAAGGATGACCCAGCCGGTTTGTTCATAGCCGTCATTGTCTAGGTCTTGAACAACAGCTCCATCTGATGCGCGGACGATATATCCATCCGCAATGGCGGTGACCCACATTGGGCTGACGAGGCAGTTCCCTGCAGAGCCGTCTGAGGGGGCGAAATCCAACGCCGCCCAGGCAGAACCGGAATCCCAGCCGCCATGCGGACCGCCTGTAAAATACCAACTTTCCCCCTTGGAGAATGGCAGGTTCATGATCGGCTGCGACAACGTGGCAGGCAGCAGCGGCTCAATGGCATAGGAAAACGGGTTGCCAAAAAATACATAATACGTGACAGCCAGCCCGGTCTCGTTGACATTGATCTGCCATGCATCCAAGCCGTCTAGTTGAGAGAAGTAGTATTGCACCGCCGCCGTACCGGCGTTGATGGTCGGGTCGATGGGGATGACCTGTCCATCGCTCAAGACCCAGGTGGAAAGCGCGTTCGCGCGCCAGAGATAATATCCGCGGTTGAGCGTATTTGCCGCCCATGTCAATTGACGGTACAAGCCGAAGCGATTCTCATCCACAAAGCCGAGCGGGTAGTCCACATTCGAAGGGAAGGGGTTGGTCACCCAGCCGCTTTGGTATTCCAACAGCGCCAGCAGAATGCGCGGGTTGACCGAATAATTTTCCGCCACCATCTGTACGATCTGGGTGCCGTTCATAAGCGTTCCATTCACGTCCTGGGTGTAATTGGCAAGATAGCCATTTTGGCTGGAAATGAACTCAGCGACATCAAAATAGATCGTAGCCGGACCATACACCAGTTCCGAGTCGGGGATGAGCTTGATGGCAGACCCGGCGCTGGTCGGGTTGGGTGCAGGGATAAGTAGCACCGTGCCGACTTCAAGCAGATTGGGGTCGGTGATGTTGTTCGCTTCCAACAACGACTGGAGGCTGATCCCATATCTTTGAGCGATGCCGCCGAGAGTATCCCCAGGCTGGACGACATACTCATCCGCATCCTGACGCGGCGTAGGCAGGATGCGCGCCACATCAGGCGTAGGCGACAGGAAGATCTGATCCTGAATGCCGATCAATGGCGAGATATTGACCGGCGCCCGCGTGGGAGTGGGCTGTCGTGTGGCGGTCGGCAGACCGGTCGGCGACGGCAGGGATGCGTCCACCGAATCGGGCTGCTGCGTCCCCTCCACAGGCACAAAAGGGTCATATGTTGGAAATACCACCGGCGATTCCTCTTGCGCCGCGCAAGAAGCGAATAATAAAGAAAGAAAAAGTGCAGAAACAATTGTTCGGAAAGACATGAAGGTGATTTTACCAAAGGAAGCAGTTAACAAAAGAGAGGCGCACAACATGCGCCTCTCTTTATTCGTGTCATCTATTCGTTTACGACTGGAAGCCCGAACCCATGATGTAATTTTCGAGACCACGGATCTCGCTTTCCTTGTTTTCCAATACCACTGCCATCACATCTCGCATGGAAACCAGACCTACCAACTGGTCGTGTTCCACCACGGGCAGGTGGCGGATCTTGTACTGTTTCATCAACGCCACGCACTTTTCGACGCTTGTGTCCATGGAAACGGTCATCATTTGCGGCGTCATCACGTCCTTGAGCTTGGTATCCTTTGCCGTGCGCCCGGCGAGTTCGCCTTTGGTCAGATAATCGCGTTCGGTATAGATGCCAACGATCTTGTTGTTTTCGGTCAGCAGCACCGCGCCAATGTGCGCCTCCGCCATCGCCTTGATCGCATCCAGCACGGTCTGCGAAGCGTCGATGGTGTAGTTCGTGGTAAATTCCTTGGATTCGAGTAGTTTGCGTACAGTGGTCATGGTCGTGTCTCCTTTGGTCTTTTTTATCATAGCGAAAACAAAACAGCACAAGGAGAATTTCCTTTTCTCCCGTGACTTTTATCCCGACTATTTTACAAGTCCATACCGCTGCTTTCAAGTGGCGGTATGGACTTGACATTTCTACACCAATTCCACCTTTACCGCTGTCACCTTGTACGACGGAATCTTCGATACCGGATCAAGCGAGGCATGAGTTAATTCATTTGCCGAAGCCTCGGGGAAGTGGAAATTCGCGTACACCATACCCGGTGGCACACGGTCGGTCACCCAGGCTTTGGCTTCGATACTTCCACGCCGCGACGTGATGCGCAGGATGTTGCGCCCATTCACGCCAAGTTTATCCGCGTCGTCAGGGTTCAACTCTACCAGCGCCTCGCCGTACACCTGCATAATACCCGCCGCACGGCGCGTCATTTGCCCGCCGTGCCAGTGGTACAGCACGCGCCCCGTACTCATGATCATCGGGAAATCATCGTCAGGTCGTTCAGCAGGCGGCACATGGTCAATTGCCATGAACTTGCCCTTGCCGCGCGTGAATTGCTTGGTGTGCAAGATCGGCGTGCCGGGATGATCTGCCGTTGGGCAGGGCCACTGCAAACGCTCGCCTGCTTCCAATCGTGCATGTGTAATGCCACCATAGGATGGCGTGACCGCATTGATCTCGGACATGATCTCGGCTGTGTCCTGATACTCCCAGCCCGCATGCGGCGCATCTTTCTGGACCCGCTCACTGATTCTGACCATCAACTTTTTCGCCAACTTTGAGAGGATCCACCAATCCGGCTTCGACTCGCCCAGCGGCTCAATGGCTTGACGTACCATCTGCACGCGGCGTTCGGTGTTGGTGAATGTACCCGTCTTCTCTGCAAAGGATGAGCCGGGCAATAACACATCTGCATACGCAGCGGTTTCAGAAGGGAAGATCTCCTGCAAAACGAGGAAATCCAACTCTTCAAGACAGTGACGGATGTGCTTCGTATCCGGGTCAGACATCACCGGATCTTCACCGAGGATGTACATGGACTTGACTTTGCCTTCCAAAATTCCTGGCATCATCTCAGTCACCGTCAACCCGACTTTTGCTTCAGTTGTCGCACCCCATGCTTTCTCGAATTTCTCGCGCGCTTCCTCGCTCGTCACTGGCTGATATGCCGGGTACACGTTCGGCAAACCGCCCATGTCACACGCGCCTTGCACATTGTTCTGTCCGCGCAGAGGGCTCACTCCGCCGCCGGGTTTGCCCATGTTTCCGAGCAGCATCTGAAAGTTGGCAAGATCCATCACATTGCGCACACCCACGATATGCTGAGTAATGCCCATTGCCCATAAAACAGCCGTCGGCTTGGAAGAGGCGATGATTTCCGCTGCTTCGTATAATTTCTCCACGGGCACACGGGTGATCTCCGCCACTTTTTCCGGCGGATATTGCATCACTGTGGCTTTGAACTCGTCGAAGTTTTCGGTGCGTTCTTCAATGAAGGCTTTGTCTTCCCAGCCCTTTTCAAGGATGATGTACATCAAACCATTGAGCAGGGCAATATCTGTGCCGGGTTTCTGGCGCAGATGAAGCGTGGCGAATTCGGTAATATCGATTTTGCGCGGGTCAGCCACAATAAGTTTCGCGCCGCGCTGTCGTACCGCCTGACGCAGCATCGCGCCGAAGACGGGGTGTTGTTCGGTGGTGTTCGAACCGATGATAAAGAAGGCTTGCGCAAATTTGGCGACATCGTCCATACTGTTGGACATGGCACCCGAACCGAAGGAGGCAGCCAGACCGGCTACCGTGCTGGAGTGTCAGAGACGGGCGCAGTGGTCGATGTTGTTCGTTCCTATGACCTGCCGCGCCAATTTGTTCATCAAATAATTTTCTTCGTTCAGGCATTTTGCCGAAGTGAGGAAGCCCATACTGTCCGCGCCGAATTTGGTGCGGGTGTCTGCAAATTTATCTGCCACAATGTCGAGGGCTTTTTCCCATTCAGTTTCGACCCAATCCCACGGACCACTGGTCACTGATGACTGGTCACTGACGACTGGCTTCTTTCCTTCCAGTAAATACCGTCTCACCATCGGCTTCACTAATCGTTCAGGGTGATGAATAAAGTCGTAGCCGTAGCGTCCCTTCACGCATAGGTGATTGCCGTTGACAGGCGCTTTTTCTGTCGAGGTCACGCGAATGACTTTGCCGTCTTTCACATTCAACTCGAACTGACAACCCACGCCGCAGTAGGTACAGGTGGTCATCACCAGTTTGTCGGGCACGCCTGCGCCCAGCGACATTTTGTTGTCTAACGCGCCGGTGGGGCAGTAGGCAACGCACGCGCCGCAGGATTCGCAGCGCGCATCAAGCATATCGGTGTCTGCGCCTGCAACGGGATGTGTATTGAAGCCGCGCTCAGCCATGCTCCACACAAAACGCCCTTGGATATCGGCACAGGCACGCACACAGCGCGTACATTGGATGCACTTGTTCAGATCCACAAAGACGAAAGGATTCGCATCACTATCGACGGTGTAGTGGGGTGCGGCTGCCATGCTTTTTTCTACATCCAGACCGTAGTGCTTCACCCAGTGCATGAATTGCGTTTCTTCTTTTTGTCCGTTCTCATAACCACTGTCATGGTAATTGGACATGAACAGTTCGAGAATGGTCTTGCGCGATTTCTCGATGGCGGGGCTGTGCGTCTCCACTACCATGCCTTCGTTGACGGGCAGAGTACAGGATGCCATCGGCGTGCGCCAGCCTTTCACGTCCACCACACACAAGCGGCAGCCGCCGAACGATTCAAGGTCGGGGTGATCACATAGGGTGGGGATGGTGATGCCCGCTTCCTGCGCGGCTTGCAGAACGGTCATCCCTTCCTTTGCCTCGATTGCCCTCCCATTTATCATCAGTTTAACCATAAAAACTCCTTAAGTGTTTTTCAACGCTTTGCTATCGGTAAAAATACCTTCGGTTTGCAGCCAATCCCAGACCAGATCGATCGCTTGTGGAATCAGCGCCAATGTTTCTTCTGAAAGTTCTCTTGAGAAACGAAAGTGATACCCGCGCACAGAAAGCAACGCAGCCGAGGGTTTCTTCTTATAAATCGTCTCGCAGAACGACAGAAGTGAGTTAGGCGTCAGGTGATGCGTAAAGGGTGATCGCTGGAACTCACTCTCTACACGGACCAAGCGGACTTGTTCTGGAATATTCCCGGTGTGCGCATCTACAAAACAGACATGGTCATACCCGGCGATTTCCTCAGCCATTTCAGGGGTGAGTTGCAATGAGAAGTTGAAATCTGCCAGATCGTTTTGGGGGAATTCATCCTCGTACGATTTGGGCGCTGGCATGCCAAGCCGGCTGGCAACTTCACATAAAATGTGCCACGCAACGCCGTCATCTTCCCGGTCGGGATTTCCATAACCAGTAAATAATATTTTCTTCAAAAGATGCCTCTAATGGATTATTCACCATAGCCGGAGCCAAGGATGTAGTGCTCCAATTTGGTGATCGTCCCTTTATCTTGTGCCAGCAGGGCTTCTGCCAGCCTGCGGATGGAGACGATGCCGATCACTTTTTCATTCTCCAGGATGGGAAGATGGCGGACATGATATTTGTACATCAGTTCAGCGCACTCGGTTAGCAGCGTTTCTGGTTTGATCATGACAAGTTTTGTACTCATCAGATCACGAACGAGTGTCTCTTCGGCGCGCCTTCCTTTAAGTTCGCCATGCCGGGCGTAATCCCGTTCAGTAAAGATGCCCACGATCTTTTCATTCTCTGATACCAGTACCGCTCCGACATTCCCCTCATCCATCACTTTCAGGGCTGTCATTACGGTGGCATTGATGGGCACGGTAAAAACTTCTGTTTTGGCTTTGTCTTCAATAATCTTACGTACAGTCGTCATGGTTAAACTCCTTTGGTGTATCAAAGTGAACGATGGACGACAACACTCTAAAAATTAATCGCGTTTCAGTGTCTTAATCATTGTACCGTCTGGGGCGATAAAGTCAACTTGGATGGGCATTTGTCCGACGGCATGCGTGGAGCAGGACAGGCACGGGTCATAGGCGCGGATGGCGGCTTCGACGCGGTTGAGCATTCCTTCGTGGACGTCCGGTCCCTTGACGTAGGTTTTGGCAACGCTGTCCACGGCGGTGGTCATTGCCCAGTTGTTGTGACCGGTTGAAACGATCAGGTTCACCTTGAGTAATTTGCCGTTTTCGTCTGCGGTGTAATCGTGGATGAGCGTGCCGCGCGGGGCTTCGATCACACCCACACCATGACCGGTGTAATTCTTGCGGGTGTTGAGAATATCGGTGCTGGTGATGTCCTTGTCTTCGCACAATACGCGCACGCGTTCAGCGGCGAAGAGGGCTTCGATCAGACGGGCATAGTGATAGTAGAGCGTGTTCTCAACCATCTTGCCGTTGTTGAGGCTCTTGAAGAGTTTGAGTTCTTCATTCGCCAGCGGAGTATCGATCTTCTCGGCAAGGTTCAAACGTCCCAGCGGACCGACGCGATACACTCCGCCCGGATAGCCCAATTTTTTGTAATACGGGAATTTGAGATACGACCACGGCTCAACGTGCTCCGCGATGTGATCCAGATAATTGGCAACGGGGAATTTTTCCAGCGGCTTGCCTTCGTTGCTGATGAGGCGGATGTCGCCGTCGTATAGTTCAAGTCCATTGTCAGGCGTGGTCAAACCAAAATAACCGGTGGGGAAGACGGCGAACTTGTTGATGTCTTCCATGTTCTTCGCCGCCCAATCCTTCATGATCTGCAAGCCGATCTTCAAGGTGTCAACAGCAGCGTCTACACCTTTCAGGATGTTGTCGCGCTCCTCAATGGTCAGCGCCTTATTCACACCGCCAGGGACGGCAAACACCGGGTGGATTTTTCTTCCACCAAGGGTCTTGATGATCTCCTGCCCAAACTTGCGCAACTGCACAGCCTTCACCGTCAACTCGGGGTTCGCGCCGATCAAGCCGACGACGTTGCGCATTTCAGGTGCGGCGTCGAAGCCGAGCAACAGGTCGGGTCCTGCCAATTCAAAGAAGTGCATGCCGTGGCTTTGAATGACCTGCCCCATGTGCATCAGTTCGCGTAACAGACTTGCTGGGCGCGGAGGGGTTTGCCCCGTCAACGCATCGCTGGCTTTTGCCGCCGCGAGGTGATGGCTCACCGGGCAGATGCCGCAAATGCGCGGCGTGATCTGCGGCATTTCAAAATACAAACGCCCTTCGCAGAATTTTTCAAACCCGCGAAACTCGTTGACGTGCATGTAGGCGTGGTCAACGGTATTATCTTCCTTCATGTGTATCGTCACCTTGGCATGACCTTCAATTCGGGTAACGGGTTCAATCGTAATTTTTTGTGTTGTCATAATCTCACCTCAATTACTAATCTCTATTCTCTAATGCCAATGCAACAAATCATCTTTCAGCTCCGGCTTGCGTCCCTGCGCCAGTTCTGAAAGCACATAAAAGATCACATCGGGGTCTGGCGGGCAGCCGGGCACGTTGTAATCGACTTGGACCACTTCATGGATGGCGCGTGTCTGGGTCATGGTTGCCAGTTCGGGGTCGTTGGGGATCTGGCTGCCTTCCTCGTTGCTTTCGGCTTCCACGTAGGCGCGGCGCAGAGCCGCTTCCACACCGCAGAAATTTCGTAGCGCAGGCACGCCGCCGAACACGGCACAGTCACCGAGCGCCACCAATATTTTCGAACGCTCGCGCATCTTGTGCGCCACTTCTTCGTTCGCCGTGTTATTGATGCCGCCTTCGAGCACGCCCACATCCACGCCACCAGCATCGGGTTCTTTCAAATCGGTGATGGGCGTGGCGCGTAAATCTGCCAACTCAACGATCTTCAAAATGCGCTCGTCCATATCGAGCAAAGACATGTGGCAGCCAGCGCAGCCGCACATCCAATCAGAAGCGATTTTCGGTTTCGTCATCATGTCCTCAATTCAGCGCTACGCTTGATCTGCGCTCACGGATGGCTTTCTCCCAATCCGCATCCAATGTCAATTTCATTCGTTTGGCAAGTTCGGTCAACACATCCAAATTATCACGCACGTTCTCCGGCGCGTTGATCGCCTTCTCGGCTTTGCGCATGCGCCCATCCAAATTGATGTAATGACCTTCCTGCTCCGCCCAAATACTCACCGGCAGCACCACATCGGCTTGCTCAGTAAGTTTCGATTCGTAACTCGCCTGTACCACCAAGTACGGCGACTTCGCTGCCTTCTCCACCAACTTCTTCGCCACATAATCATCACCCACGGCAATGTAAGTCACTTTCTCGCCATTGGGATTGAATGGCTGCTCGAGTCCCATCAATGCAGCGGATTGACTATTGGATTCGCCTTTCAGCGAAAGGATGTTGTTGCGTTCGTCATCCACGGCTCCTACTTGGACTGCGAGTTGGTACAGCGCTTCGATCAGTGTTTCATCGCGTTGGGCTGTGACTCCCTTGCCAAAGACGATCATCGGCGAGACGGCATGTGCCAGCATCCGCGCGGCTTTGGTCAAGTCCGCTTCGGAGATGCCGGTTTCAGCCACAGCTTTCTTGATGCGGGCATCGGCATCTTTGATGTTCAAGGATTTGCGCTCCAGTTCTTCTTTTGCAATGACCGCTTGCAGCGCAAGAATAAGTGAATGGTCAGAACCCGCTTTCGGCTTGAGAGAGAGGCGGGCGACTTCATCCAACGTAGTTTCGTCTGGGTCGATGTTGATCAAGTTCATGCCCGCATTCAAGTTGCGCTTGAATAAAAATCCCGCCACCATGTGGCTGCGGTTGACGTTCGCGCCAATGCACAGCACCGTATCTGCAGTTTTGAGGGCGTCGAGTTTGCCTTCAAAACCTTCGTGCGTTTCGGCAAATTTCGCCACCGCCGCAGTCGGCACACCTTCTTCGATGCTGGTCACCAGTTTGCTGTGAAGTTTGCTCTCGAACAGGTCTTTGAATGCTGCCAGAGTTTCCGCCGACAAACGAGTGGATGCCAATGCTGCGACACTTTCTTTCGCCATTTTTTCTTGCACGGCATTCAAGGCTTCATCCCAAGAGACGGGTTCGAGTTTGCCGTTCTTCTTCATCAGCGGAGTGGTGAGGCGCACGCGGTTGTCGTTGGTTGTGTGATAGCGTCCGTGTTCGCACATCGCGCCGTGATTGACGGAGCCATCCCAATCGCCTTCGATGCGTACAACGCGATTGTCGCGCACCATGATCTTGATCGAGCATCCGACTGAACAGCCCACGCACACCGATTTGATTTCCTGTAAATTTTTGTCGTGCGACTGATACGCACTGGTGCGGTCAATGAGTGCACCGGTCGGGCAGACCTGCACGCAGGAACCGCACTTGATGCAAGTGCTTTCGCCCAGCGGGATATCGGTATCAGCGACGATCATGCTCTTCGCGCCGCGCTCAGCAACGGAGAGGGTGAAGTTGCCCGCCATTTCGGCACAAGCCCGCACGCAGCGGCGGCAGAGGATACAGCGATTGTTGTCCAGCGCAAAATATGGATGGGATGTATCTACGGGGAAATCATTCCAGCCTGGCTGAATGGGCCAGTGCGTCATCTCTTCACGGTATGCGGCATTTTGCAGTTCGCAATCTCCGCCGCTGACCTGGCAGAACGGGCAGAAGTGGTTGCGTTCGCTGAACAGCATGGAAAGAATGAATTTTCGCGATTTTTTGAGCGCTTCGGTCTCTGTTTCAATTTCCATGCCTTCGCTGATCGGAAGCGTACAGGAAGCGATTGGCACCCTCATACCTTTCACTTCCACGATACACAGGCGGCATCCGCCGTAGGGAGTTAGCTCTTTATGGTCGCATAACTTTGGGATCTGGATGCCCGCCGACTCTGCGGCACGCAGAACGGTTGTCCCCTTGGGCGCGCTGATCTTTTTTCCGTTTATCGTAATCTCTATCATGTATTCCTCTATGATGCTGCTGATTGAATATTCCGCAATTAGATCGGTTCGACTTCCTTCGTCATCATCTCGCAGATACCGGTCGGGCAGGTCCCCGTCTGAATATGCGCTTCCACTTCAGTACGGAAGTGCTTCAACATATCTCGAATCGGTACGGCAGCGGTTTGACCGAGTCCGCAATTGGAAGCGCGTTCCATTTCAACGGCAAGGTTTATGAGAGTGTCCAGGTCGCTGATCTTGCCCTCGCCTTGCGAGATTCGTTCGACGATTTCATAGGCGCGCTGCGTGCCGATGCGGCATGGAGTGCATTTTCCACACGATTCGAAGCGGAAGAATTGCAATAAGACCTTGACGAGATCGACAATGCAAGTATTCTGGTCGCAGATGAGCAACGCACCCGAGCCGAGCGAAACGCCCGCCTTGCGGAACGATTCAAAGTCCATGGGTACGTCTTGAAGCGCGGCGGGAATGATGGATCCGCTGCTGCCACCGGTCTGTGCGAGTTTGAGTACACTACCGGGCTTCATGCCTTTGGCATAGATGTTGATAACCTCGCGCAGGGTGATACCCATCGGCACTTCGATCACGCCGCTGAAATTGACATTGCCCATGATGGTGTAGACCTTTGTGCCCGGGCTGGAAGGTGTGCCGAATGAGCGATACCATTCTGCGCCGTTGCGTATGATGGCGGGAATGTTCGCCAGAGTTTCGACGTTGTTGACAGTAGTTGGTTTGTTCCACAAGCCGTGGGTGACTGGGTAGGGTGGGCGGGAGCGGGGAACGCCGCGTTTGCCCTCAATGGACTCGATCAGCGCGGTCTCTTCGCCGCAAACGTACGCGCCCGCACCAGCATGCAGGTGGATGTGGAAATTAAAATCTGTGTTGAAGATGTTCCTGCCAAGGACCCCATATTCTTCGGCTTGTTCGATGGCATGTTGTAATCGACGATAGGCGAGCCCGTATTCGCCGCGAATGTAAATGTATCCTTCGTCTGCGCCAACGGCATACCCTGCAATTGCCATTGCTTCAAGGATGACATGTGGGTCTCCTTCAAGTACAATGCGGTCTTTGAAGGTGCCGGGCTCACTCTCATCGGCGTTACAGATGACATATTTCTTCTCACCCGCCGCCGCGCGGACGAATTTCCATTTTCGCCCGGTAAGAAAGCCTGCGCCGCCACGCCCCTGCAAGCCGGATTTTTCGACGACTTCGATGACCTGTTCGGGGGTCATTTCCGCAAGGGTTTTGCCCAGGGCTTCATATCCATTATGGGTGATGGCTTCTTCGATATTCTCCGGGTCGATGCGACCTGCGCGTTCGAGTACGATGCGTTGCTCGGCGGGGTTGTATCCCTTGTGCGCGCGGAGTGAACCGATCTGTCCGGTCAGTTCTTTGGGAGGAGCAAGCAGGTCTTCCGCAATGCGCCCCTTGTACAGATGCTCTTCGACAAGATAGCGAGCATCACCCGGCTTTACGGGTCCGTAAATCGCCGCTTCAGGATAAACCACGACGATCGGCAGAATGTTCGAACGTCCCGTATCTACGATTGTGGCAATATCCACTTCATCCTGAAGCCCATAAGCATCCAACGCTTCTTTCAGGTTCTCGAGCAGTTCATTTGCCCCAAGGCGGATACTCTCAGAATCGGCGGAGACCAAGATCATGGCGCGTTTTGTTTTCATGGCTGTCTCCTATTCGTATCGTCCCAAAATCTCGGGAATTTGGTCTGTGGTGACGTTGCCGTACATGTCATCATCCACCAACAAGACGGGACCAACACTGCACAATCCAATGCAGGAGGTGGTGACAAGCGTCCACTTGTTGTCGGGTGTGGTCTCGCCGTTTTCAAGACCCAGATTTTCCCGCAGTGTATCCCATATGGCTTTGCCGCCCACGACATGACAAGGCGCATTCTCGCAAAACTTGATGACGTGCCGTCCGCGCGGCTGGGTGGAGAGCATGTCGTAGAAGCTGGCAATCCCATAGAGTTGGCTTTCCGCCACAAACAGCCCTTCAGCAGAGTTATGTACCTGCTTTTTTACTTCGCGCATGGCTTCAGCAGGGATGTACCCGAGCACATGGTTGACTTCGCTGAGGATAGGGATGAGCGCATCGGGGGTTTTCCCGTGCTTTTCGATCGCGTGTTGAACAACTTCTTGTATATCATGTTCGATGATCAGAGTATTCATTCAACCTCTTTCTCTCCATCGGCGCGAGGACAACAGTCCTCGCGCCAACCAGAAATGACTACGACGATACGGAAACAGCGTTGAAATTACAAACTTGCACACAAATGCCGCACCGGATGCATTTGTTGACATCAATATGGTGAATCTGCCTGCGTTCTCCGCTGATCGCTTCCACCGGGCAGTTCCTTGCACAGACCATACAACCGGTGCAGGATTGCTCGATCTCAAAACGAATGAGCGGGCGACAAACTTTTGCCGGACAGCGCTTTTCATACACATGCGCTTCATATTCATGGCGGAAGTGTTTGAGCGTGCTCAATACTGGGTTGGGCGCGCCTTGCCCCAAACCGCACAAACTGTTCTTGGCAACTTCATGGCACAGATCTTCGAGTTTTTCGATGTCACCACGTTCGCCTTTGCCATCGCAGATTTTCTGGAGCAGTTCCAAAATGCGACGGGTTCCCACACGGCAAGGCGTACACTTGCCGCAGGATTCCGCCTGCGTAAAGTCCATGAAGAAGCGGGCAATGTCCACCATGCAGGAGGTTTCATCCATCACCACCAAACCGCCTGACCCCATCATCGAACCAGCCTCGGCCAGCGCTTCGTAATCGAGCGGCAGGTCAAGATGTTCTGCGGTCAGACATCCGCCCATCGGTCCGCCCGTTTGCACGGCTTTGTATTGCCTGCCATCTTTGATTCCGCCTGCTACATCGAAAATGATTTCGCGCAGGGTAATGCCCATCGGTACTTCGATCAGCCCCGGTTTTGCAACATTGCCGCCAACCGCAAAGGTCTTTGTGCCTTTCGAGCGTTCCGTGCCCATGCTGGCGTACCAATTCGCACCTTTCAAGATGATCTGCGGGACGTTGGCATAGGTTTCTACATTATTGTTATTGGATGGCTTGCCCCAAACACCCTTTACCGAAGGGAATGGGGGACGGGGGCGCGGCTCTCCGCGCTGACCCATGATCGATGCCATGAGGGCGGTTTCTTCACCGCAAACGAAAGCCCCCGCACCGACGCGTACTTCCAGGTCAAAGTTGAAATCTGTGCCGAGAATGTTATTTCCAAGGAAGCCAAATTCACGTGCCTGAGCGATTGCCACGTTGAGCGTTTCCACCGCGAGCGGATACTCCGCACGGCAGTAGATATAGCCGTAACTCGCGCCAACCGCATATGCACCGATGATCATGCCTTCGATCACGGAATGCGGATCGCCTTCAAGCACGCGTCGATTCATAAACGCGCCCGGGTCGCCTTCATCTGCATTGCAGACCATGTACTTGATGTCACCGGGAACCTGAC
>ERZ761603.87-NODE-87-length-80061-cov-15.001712_pt1 | contig 80061 bp, 71 predicted proteins | sample MGYA00511879_ERZ761603 | MGnify/ENA primary metagenome ERZ761603 (study PRJEB28899, sample SAMN02850040) | bioreactor sludge metagenome | biome: EBPR Sludge; feature: EBPR Bioreactor; material: flocular biomat | place: Australia: Thorneside Wastwater Treatment Plant...
GCGACCACCGAGATCTACCCTCTTTCCCTACACGACGCTCTTCCGATCTCCGCGGCTTCGCCGAGAAAGCCGTCCGCCGCGGCTGGAAGCGTCCCGAGGTCGTCGAGGATCCAGTCCTCCGCATCGATCAGGGCCGCCACCCGGTCCTGGATGAGGCCCTCGGCGCGGACTTTGTCCCCAACGACACCGAACTCGGCGGCGGGCACAGCGCGCCCCTGGCCCTCATCACCGGCCCGAATATGGCCGGCAAGAGCACCTACATCCGCCAGACCGCCCTCATCGCCATCCTCGCCCACGCGGGGAGTTTCGTCCCCGCCGATCGGGCCACCATCGGCCTGATCGACCGCGTCTTCACGCGCATCGGCGCCGATGACGCCCTGCACGCCGGGCAGTCCACGTTCATGGTCGAGATGATCGAGACCGCCAACATCCTCAACCACGCCACGCCGCGCAGCCTCGTGGTCCTCGATGAGGTGGGCCGCGGCACCAGCACGCTCGACGGCCTCTCGCTCGCGTGGGCCATCGTCGAGCACCTCGCCCGCGCGAACGAGGAAGCGCCCGGCCCCCGCACGCTCTTCGCGACCCACTACCACGAACTCACCGACCTCGAGGAGCGCCTGCCCGGCAGGGTCCGCAACCTGCACGTCAGCGTGCGTGAGTGGCCCGCTGGGGACGGCCACGCCGACATCGTCTTTCTCCACCGCATCCTCCCCGGCAGAACGGACCAGAGCTACGGCCTGCACGTCGCGCGCCTGGCGGGCATGCCCGCGAGCGTCGTGGCCCGAGGGCGCGAGGTCCTCGCCACCCTCGCCGTTCACCACGCGGGCCCCAAGCCCGAGGTGAAGCACGTGCCCCACGCCCGCGCCGAGAAGCGCAACGGCCAGCTCGGACTCTTCACCGAGTTCATCCAGCACCCCGCCGTCGATGCGGTGCGCGAACTCAAGGTCGAGCACCTCTCGCCGATGCAGGCCTTCGACGCCCTCCGCCAGATCAAGGAGATGGTCGATGCCGCGCGGTAATATCTCCACGCGTTCTGTGCGGCTCGCCACGGTCTCGGCTCTGGGTATGGTGTGGCTGGTGATCTCGTCCGCCTGTGAATCAAAGACTGTCAGTTACAACTCCTTTCTGTCCGGACTTCCGGGAGCGGAGCAGACGCTTCCCTACAGGCGCGACATCGGAGACTACCGGGATCCGACGCTCATCCCCGAGAACGAGATTGTGCAGGAGATCGAGCCTAAAAAGAAAAAACTGATCGCCAAGACCGGCCGCCATCTCATGATCCATATCTACACAACCGTGGATGAGAACGACGCCGACCTCTTCGTCGACCAGGTCCTCAGCACCGCGACCAAGCGCGAGTGCGCCGACAGAGGTGTCGATCCGCGCACGCTGTTCAACCGGCTCCGCAACCGCCAGGAAGACCTCCAGCGCCTCTTCGCCGCCATGCCCGCGGGAGAGCGAACGCCGGGCCTTTTCCTGCGCCCAGTCGCCGGCGGGGCCAAACGTGTCCAACTCGACGGCATCCCCGCCAAGGGCCTCTTCTGGGACGGCTTCGACATGATCATGGAAGACGGCAACTGGAAACTCGTGTGGATGACCGGCCCGGGGGCCTGAACGCAACCCACTCCGGCGCAGACTTCACAGACACCTACCCTTTCCACGATGGAAGGTCTCTTCGACCAGCGACGCTACCTCATCCCGTTCCGGTCCTCCCTTCTCCCGCAGATCTTTACCGACACGCTGGTGATCGGGGCGGGCGTGGCGGGGCTTCGCGCGGCCATCGCCGCCGCATCGCATGGTGACTGCATCGTCCTCAGCAAAGGCGACCTGCGCAACACCAACACGGCCTGGGCGCAGGGGGGCATCGCTGCCGTCACCGACCCCACCGACTCCACCGAGGCTCACCTCAAAGACACGCTCACCGCCGGGGCGGGTCTCTGCGATTCCCCCGCCGCGCGGCTGGTGGTGGAGCAAGGCCCGCGCCTGGTCCGCGAAGTGCTCTCGTGGGGGATGAACGCCGACCGCGATCACGCCGGGGCCATCAGCCTCGGGCGCGAAGGGGGCCACAGCGCCAGCCGGATCATCCATTCCCACGGGGACGCGACGGGGGCCGAACTCCAGCGCTGCCTGACCGAACGGGCGAAGGCCACCCCGGGCATCCGCCTCTTCGAGAAGTGCTTCGCCCTCGACCTCATCACCCCCCACCACGACCCCGGCTCGCCCGTCATGGGCGCCATCACCCATCACCCCAAGCACGGTCTGCAGATGATCTGGGCCAAGGCCACCATCCTCGCCAGCGGGGGTGCGGGCGTGCTCTACCGCGAGACCACCAACCCCGCCGTCGCCACGGCCGACGGTCTTTCGATGGCCTACCGCGCGGGCGCCACGCTCGCCGACATGGCCTTTGTCCAGTTCCACCCCACCACCCTGTACCTCGCCGGTGCCTCGCGCAGCCTCATCACCGAGGCCATCCGCGGCGCGGGGGCGCACCTGCTCGATGCGAGCGGGCACCGCTTCATGACCGACGTTCATCCCTTGGCGGAACTCGCGCCCCGCGATATCGTCGCCCACGCCATCGTCCGCCAGATCGCCAAGCAGGGCGGTCAGCACGTCTGGCTCGACTGCCGCGCCATCTCGGACTTTGAGCGCCGATTTCCCGGCATCGCAGCGCTGCTGCGCCGATTCGACCTCAACCCCGCCGAGGATCTCATCCCCGTCCATCCCGCGGCGCACTACATGGTCGGTGGCGTTCGCACCGACCTGGAGGGCCGCACCGATGTGCCGGGCCTGTACGCCGCGGGAGAAGCCGCGGCGTGCGGACTGCACGGGGCCAACCGACTCGCCAGCAACTCGTTGCTCGAAGGGCTTGTCCTGGGTGAGGCGGCGGGGATTGCCTGCGAGGAGATGAAGCAAGGCAACGGGAAGTCCTCCAGGAGCGGGCCGGTGCCGATCATCTCCGACATCCGCCCCAGCGACCGTGGCGAACTCGACCTGACCGATGTTCGTTCATCGCTGCGATCGGCGATGTGGCGGAACGTGGGCATCGAGCGAACCGCCCCCAAACTCGCCGGCGTCATCGAGATGATCGACTTCTGGGCACGCTACACCCTCGACAAGATCTTCGACGATGTCGCGGGTTGGGAGACGCAGAACATGCTCCTCGCCGCGGCGGTGGTCGCCAAGAGCGCCCTGTGGCGGCGCGAGAGCCGCGGGTGCCACTTCCGCTCGGACACTCCGGAGCCATCGGATGAGTTCCGGCTGCACGATCTCTGGCGGCGCGGGCGCGAAGAACCCCAGACCTCGCCCGTGCTCTGAAATCACCGCTCCCGTTCGCGGAAGAACTACTCATGCCCTGCCTGATCGCCGCCATCGCCTTTTTCATGCCGCGCCTGGTCATGTTCGTCATGTGGCTGACGGGTGATTACCTCGGCCGAGCCTATCAGACGGTCCTCTGGCCGTTGCTGGGGTTCTTCTTCCTTCCCTACACCACGCTCACGTACGCGTGGGCCCAGAACGCCGGGGGCGGCCTGCACGGGTGGTACCTCGTGGTGTTCATCATCGCGATCCTCTTCGATCTGGGCTGCGGCGGCGACACGGCCCGCAGGTCTTCGCGCAAGTCCGTATAGACCAAGAAACGCCCACTGCCAAACCCCGGCTTCGCGGGGCGCATCCAGATCCGAAGCGATACACCCTTCCTTGATCGCACGCCTCAACACTCCCAGAGTCGCACGGCATCGCAGACGCCGGTCGAGGGGTTGAAGTACGCTTTTCCCAGACACGCGTCGGAGTCCCACAGATCCAGATGCCCCGCTGCATCACTCCACCCGATGACCCGGAAGTGGATGATGCCCCGTTTCCCGGTGATCGCGGACTCCCAGGAACCGACGGCGGGCCGCGGGATGTCCACCGGAGGCCCGTAGCGAGCGCCGAGAAATCTCACCAGGTCATTGACGCGGAATACGTACCAGCGCCTGTCATCTCCGGAGTTCACCTTGATTCCGTAGTTCGCGGCCTCCGCGGGGCCGGGGATGCGGTGCTTCTCCCCGGCGTAGTTGAGCGCGCGGGAGAGACGGATGGCGCAGGTGTTCTTGTAGTCCGGATCGTTCTTGTAGTTCAGAAGTACTTTCCCGCCGATGGTCTCCGCGACCTCGGCGGGCGTCACGGATGCGCCCGGAAAGTGCGGCCGGAGAAGACCGAAGAGAGGGAGTTCCATGACTTTATCTCCTGCCGGAATGCCCGGAAGCGACGACGGGCAGTTGTCGGAGCGTAGGGAGCGATGTTGCACCGCCTGTGCGCGACTCATCCGACTCAACAGAGCGAGGGTCATCGAGCCGGAACGGGCATGTCATGCACAACAACACGTCTCGACGCGCATCGAAGTCTCCACACCCCGATGACTCGGCATCCGACCCGTATCCGCGTGGAGTGCCCCGGCACGGCGGAACCCGACACACCCCAACTCATCGCAGATCTTCCAACTCTGCGGTATGCGCGCTCCCGCGGAAGTACACCTCGTACCATCCGCCATGCGGGTCCTGATCCTCGCGGATGAGTTGTTCGCCTCGCGGGAGCGGGCGCTGCTGACGCGCCTGGAGGTCGGCCTCGCCGATGAGGGCGTCCGCATCGTCCACGCCGTGCCCGAATCGCTCCTGGAACACACGCCGGGCGGCGCGGCGGACTTGTCGGGAATCTTCTCACGCGTCATCACCTATACGCCCAGCAACCTCGCCCTCACACGCCCGCTGAACGTTCGCCGTCTGCTGCGCTCCATCGAGAAGTTCATCGGTGATGATGGAATTGATGTGGTCCATGCCTATGGCGGCGGCACGTGGCCGCTGGCGCTCGACCTGGCCGCGGCGTTCGATGCGGCGGTGGTCGTCGAAATCTGGAGAGCCGGGTTGATCGATCGGGCACGCTCACTTCGAACCTCCGACGCCGAGCCGCCGGTCTTCATCGTGTGCGATCCAGCGCTCGAACGGGCATTCGCCGATCACCCGCCCTCGGGCAGAGGCCCGGGCCTCGCCTCCACAGTCCGCATGGTGCCGTGGGGCGTTCTCTCCCCGCCCGCGGTCCGGGCCGGGCCACCGCCCGGTCAAACCCTGAGCGCGATGCTCATCGGCAACGGGCGTGATGCCCCCGCGTGGGAGGCGGCGCTGACCGGGCTGGCACACGCCGCACAGTCGAGGGAGATGCTCATCTTCTGCGATGCGCTGGCGGCACGCCGCGCCAACGTGTGGGCCGTCGCGCGACACCTGGGACTTCTCGACCGGCTGTCGCTCATCGACGAACTGGAAGGGCGGCGTGACCTGCTGCTCGCGGGCGACCTTCTTGTTCTGCCGGAAGCCCACGGCGAGCAGCGCAGTGTTGTGCTCGAAGCGATGGCGATCGGCATGAGCGTAATTGCCTCCGAAGATCCTCTGTCGGGCCTGTTGCGTCGCGGCGAGACCGCCGTCCTCGCCGCGAAAGCCGATGCCGCTTCCTGGCGGCGTGAACTCGCTTCCTGGATGAGCGACCCAGAGGCCGCCGCGGCGCTGCGTGAGTCCGCGCATCGTTATGTTCGTCTGCACAGGCGTGCCAGCGATCATGTCCGGGGTGTGCTCTCGGTATATGAGTGGTTGACTTCTCCCAACGCCATACCCATCCGGCAACCCGCCGCAGCGGAAGGTCCCATAGACGCGCCCAATACGTGAAAATCACCCGAAATGGGTGGTTTTTTCTTGCTTTTTTCCGTTTGTGGATCATCTTCTTAGGGGGCGCTGTGGCCGGGCTTCGCGTGGGGCGGCCCTTCCGCTGCTTCCCACCCGCTCGCGTTAACTTCAGAAAGGACCAAGACCATGCTTCTGTTCTCCGCCTGTATGCTCGCGTGCGCACTGTCTGCGCCTCAAACAGAACAACCCACGAACTCATTTCCATCGAGTGTCGGCTCGACGGAACCGATCAACGGCCGTCTCTGGTCTGGCCGACCGATCATCGGGGGCATGCCCGGGTCGATCCGCAACCCCACCCAGGACGATGCCGCGAGATATGGCGCGTTCGGCGAGGGCGGGATCACCATCACGGTCGAGACGCCGGGCCTCTTCGCTTTCGAGAGTATGAGGCTCGCCGAAGTGCGCCCGTTCGAGCCTGTCACCGACGCACTCGGCCCGGGCAACTCCACCACCAACCCATTCAACCGCGCCAGCCGCAAACTCGCGGCGGCACTCGAGGATGCTCGTCAGCGATGGCTCAAGGACAACAACTATGTCGGCGGAGTGCGGACGTTCGTCAATGATGCCGCGCTCCTGCCGGACTCATCGAAGAAGGCCACGCAACTCCCGACCCCGCGCGGCGTGATCGAACTGGCCCCCGATGCCCCTCGCTTCAAGAGCCGTATGCGTGTCGAGACCGATCCGCCCAAGCACCGCCCCGGCACCCGCACCTCGAGCGTGATCAAGGTCCTGCCCAAGGACCCGCCGAAACCGGCGGAGGCACCGGGAACTGCCGGCCCGGAACTCAAGACCGCCGCGAAGTAGACCGCCGCGGACGGTTCGTGACGCATGTACTCGATGGCTGTCTACTTCACCGTCGCCACGAGCACGATCGTCTCATCGGGCGAGAACCCCGACAGGACGCCGACCACGGTCGGCCTGCTTGTCGGCACGGATGTCGTCACCACGATGTCCCGTGTGCGGATGGTCGGTAGTCCGATGTGCAGCGATCCCTGCGGCCCGGCGCCCATCAGCGGCGAAGCGATTGAATCATCCGAGACTGCGCACACAGCACCCGTCACACGAAGGGATGTGCCGCCGCCGCTTTCTGCTCCCGGAGTGACCGTCACGGACAGCCCTTCCTTGACCAGCGCGGTCTGCGCGTCGTAGCCCATCGCGTTCTGTCCCACCACCGGGGTCCACCCGGCGAGAAACGAGATGGCATCCGTGGATTCGAGCGCTGTCCCGACTTTCCGCGGCACCGTGCCGCCTACTCGTCGAAACACCTTGTCCCCGGACCCCGGCACATGGGCCGATCCCAGCGCCGGCGCGGCACCGGAGGACGGCACAACAACCACGCTGATCTCCACCGTGCATGTCGATGTATACACAGCACGCACACTCTCCAGGAGTTGCACGAACTGCTCGTGACCCGACTTCTCTCCCGAGACGAGAAAGACACCGTCAGCGATCGAATCGCCCATCAGGCTCAGCGGAGGAAGTAACTGCGACACCAGCACATCGATCGGTGAGGTGGGGCCGGGGGTCGCCTTGTCATCGGGTATGAAGGGTGATTCCCCCCCCTCACCGGGATGGCGCAGCAGGAGCGCCGGCTCGCCTACAGACAGCCCCGTTCGCCTCCGCGGAGGCAACGCCGATGCCAGATCACGCAGGTCATAGACACGAAGCACACGGTCATCACTCGGATCGGGCGAGGACACCGCCGCGGTGCGAGCAAGTTCAGCGGTCGATGATCCATCATTGGCACAGGCCACCATCGAAACGGTCAACACGATGAATGAGAGCATAGTTTCTTTTCCGAGTTACAGTACACCGATCAAACGACGCGACCCGTACGGACACGGACCGCTCCAGCAGAGGCACGTGCAAATCTGAACAATCATCAAATCCGGGAAGGCCTTTCCGCGTGCTCGATCCTCCGCTCCGACGCCACGGCATACGCACGCAGCCCGGGATGCAGCGCGAGTTCGCGCAGCGCACCCAGCGCCGCCGCGCGCACCTCCGGCTCCTGCGCGAGCGCCACGATGCGCTCGAAGATCGCCGGTGAATGCCGCCGTTCACTCGCCCACCCTACGCAGGCATCGAGCTGCTCAAGCGCCCCGGGCATGGCCGCCAAACGCCGTTCCAGCTCAGCCGTAGAAAGCGGCGCGGGACCGACCCCACGCGGAGGCGGAAGACGCCGCGCCGGCGGCTGGTTGTCCGCTTTGATCGCCCGAACCGTCCGCTCCGGAGCGGTACCGCGCAAATCCAGCGACAGCACGATCCATTCTCCCGATGCCGATGGCGGAACAGCGTTCTCCGTCACCCCCGCCGACCGCGTCTCGCTGGAGTGCGGCTCAACCTTTGACAGCCTCCACGCACCCACTGCGGCAAGCCCGAGCGACGCCGCCAGGGCCAAGACCCGGACCCACGCGATGCGCCCGGTCTTCCGCCGTTGTGTGGCCGATGGGCCGACCGATACCGAAACCGCGGCCTTGACCGCGCTATCGGTCCGAGCGATCGAAGCCAGGCGGCCACGCAACCGCGGACGCTCCATCAGGTCACGCGAGAGCGCCGAGGCGGAATGCGCCGAGAGTTCGTCGTCGAGAAAGGCCTCGAGATCGAGGTCCGACCATTCATACGGCTCGGGTGTGGTGTCCCTATTCATCATGCCCCGCCCTCCAGCCTTGAACGCACCTTCATACGTGCGAGGTGCAGATTCGCCCGCACCGCCCCTACCTCGCATTCCAGGGCCTCGGCGATGGCTTCGTAGGACAATCCCTCCACCACGCGCAGGAGCAGCGCCGCCCGCTGTCTCGCGGGGAGCGAGTCGATCGCTTCCTTCGCCATCATCGCCTCATCCCGCACCTCGACGCGGTCGGACTCCTCAACCTTTCGCGCGCGTCGGCACGCCACGCTGCGAAGCCGTTCAAGAAGCCGCCGGTGCGCGCGGCGTCGCGAAAGATACAGCCTTGTCAGCGTGATGCGGGCCAGCCCTCTGTGGTCGGCGCACGCGGGCCGTTTCGCCAGAAGGGTGGCGATTGTTTGCTGCACAAGATCCTCGGCCTCGTGACGCGATCCGCATAACGCAACGGCGAATCCGAGCAGATTCTCCGCGAAGCGGGCCCAATCGGCATCCGCCAGGTGCGTTCGAGGTGGGATGGAGATGGGGACAACCCGCAATGGCATGAATTTCTCATCAAGATATACGCCGCCGTCTTCCCCGCATCAAAGCAGAAAAACAAAAGAAATTCACGCGTGAGTTGCTGGGGCGCAACCCGACTTGATCAGACTCGGGAGAGAGGGCCGTAGGCCACCTTCTCTCCGCGCCCTATTCTCTTCCAGGGTCCCATGCCCGAATCAAGCAACAGTCCAGGCACATTGACGCTGACGACCGCGGATGGGCCGCAGGCCCATACCCGCACCATCGGCAAGGATCGCCCATTCTCCATCGGAAGACTGAAGGAGTCGGACCTCTGCCTGCTGCACGAGAATGTCAGCCGGCAGCACGCCAGTATTCTCTACCGGGGCGGATCCTGGTTCGTCGTCGATCTCGACAGCAAGTGGGGTTCATACCTGAACGGAGTTCGGTTGAGCCGGCACAAGCCCGCGGCCTTGGCCGGCGGGGACCTGCTGCGGATCGGCCCCTGGACCTTCCGCGTGCAGGGAGCACCTTCAACCACCGGTACGATCTCCACGTCGGTCAAGAACGCCACCACGCTCGATGACGCGACCCTCCTCAATCAACGTGTGGAGCGTGGCTCCGTTCAGGGCGGCGCCTGGCGTGCGGACAAGCGCCTCAAACTCGTCCTTGAGTCCATGTCCCGTCTGGCGGAAGAAACCGAGGAAACCGCCCTGGCCGCCACCGCACTGGACCTGATCCTCAACGGCAGCGGCTACGCCCGTGGAGCGGCCTTGCGCCGACTCAGCGATTCCAGTGAAGTCCAACTGATCGCGCACGCCCCGAACACGGGCGCCACCGGCGGCCTGCCCGAGGATTTCGGTTTTTCTCGCTCGCTTCTCAACGCGGCGATTTCAGGCCAGACGGGTTTTCTGACGACCGCCGCTCCGTACATCCCCAGCCAGAGTATCTCGGACATGCGCATCCATTCCGCGGTGTGTGTGCCCGTTTCGATCGGGGACATGGTCGTCGGATTTCTGTATCTGGACGCCCGAGGGCGTGAAAACGAAGTCCATTCGGACGCGCTCGCTTTTTGTGAAGCGATCGCTTGCGCATACTCGCTCGCGCTGGCGAATATCAAACGTATTGAACTCGAAGGAAGAGAACACCTCCTTACGAATGAACTCGCGGGGGCACGAGCCGTTCAAGAAATGTTCGTGCCTCCAACAAAGCGCGATCTTGGTTCGATCTCCTACGCCGCACGAACGCAGCCCGGCCTGTTCGTTGCCGGAGACTTGTTTGATGTCGTGCCTTTGACTTCACCGTCCACGGGCGAGGGGGGGTTTGCCGTCCTGATCGGCGATGTCTCCGGGCGTGGTGCCGCGGCCGGTATGTTGATGGCGATGGTGCAGGCTTATCTGCACGCGGAGTTGGGAAGGGGTTCCAGGGTCGCCGACGCGGTGATGGCAGTGAACCGATATCTTCACGAGCGTATTTCGGTGGGAAAGTTCGTCTCACTCTGGGTCGGCATCTTTGATGGGTCTCCGACCGTGAAATACGTTGATGCTGGGCACGGCCATTGGCTCGTACAATCCCCCGGGGCGGGGGTTCGACATGCCATGGATTCCAGTTGGGAAGGCGGCATTCCCCTCGGAATCGACCGCGAGTTTCAGTATCGAGAAGGGATTATGAACCTTCGTCGGGGCGAAAAACTCGTGCTCTACAGCGATGGAATCATCGAACAGCGCGATCCTTCCGGCCAACAGTTCAAACGTCAGAGATTGGCCGAAGCGCTGACCGACAGTCAAACACCCGAACAAGCGGTTGAGGCTTGTTTCGCGGCTGTTTCCGCCTTTGCAGCGAGAACACAACTCGACGATGATTCAACACTGGCGGTTGTCCAAAATACCGGACATAAATAGAACATTGTCCTATAACTTCATTCTTAGCCTTTATCGGGTTTACGTTCGGGCATCTATCGGGGTGTCTGAGCCGAAGAATCGGAAGGAATCGTGACGTTTTTTGGCCAAGATATCAAGTTTCTATTGACATTGGGCCTCTAGCACGTCACACTTAGGGGGTCGGGACTTGAGACACCCCGGCCCACGTTCGAGCAAGACCTTGTCTCTCCGGACAAGGCGAGAGACTTTAGGAGGACAGAGACATGACCAATCGTTTCCGTGTTTCCGCTGCACTGTTCGCGGCCCTCGCCGGCGGCATTGTGGCATCGGCGAATGCCGAGATCATCGCCACCGTGTCGTACGACGACTTGGCCGGCACATTTACGAGCACCGGCGGCGGCAACGGCTCGTTCACCGCGATGGCTGTGAACACCCCGACGCTTGCCTCGGCCTACGAAGCCAGCCGTCTGGTTCCCGGGCTTGGCACCGCTTCGTTCGAGGCCGGCTTCGAGAGCAACCCCTTCAACCCGGCGAACTTTGTCATCAGCATCAGCGTGGTGAACATCAACGCGACCACCGCGATGGGCAATGGCACGTTCACCGCCACCGATGTCGATGGTGACACGCTCTCGGGTGATATCGCCGGTCTTTGGATTTTCGGCGGCCCCGGGTTCATCTTCTTCAACGGCAACCTCAGCAACGTGAACTTCGCCGACAACGGTGCGGCCGACGGCACGTTCGACGGTTCCGAGTCGGGCGACTTCAGCATGAATTTCCCCTCGCCGCAGCCCTTCTACGGCTCGGTGGTGCAACTCACCTTCGGCGGCAACAACTTCTTCCAGACTTCCTTCGCCGATCGTGCTACGGGCGGTTCGATGCAGATTCTGCCCACTCCCGGTTCTGTTGCCCTTCTGGGCATGGCCGGTCTCGCGGTGGCCACCCGCCGCCGTGCACGCTGAATCTCGAATTGCTTGCTCGGTCAATCCGACGAGCAAACGAGAAACCTAAAGCATCTCGAGAGCCTCTGGTCTACGCCAGAGGCTCTTTTTCATTCGCTGCATTCCATCGGCGCAGATTCTTCACGAAGGGTAAGCATCGATCATCAGCTTTGCGGTATCTTGAACGCTGATTGCTCCTGTTCGTTTCCCTTCTGATCTGAGAGTTCTTTGTCAACTCATGAACGCAGACGATTCGTCGCGGCACCAAGACAGGCACCCGGCATCCTGCTGCCCAGGATGGCACATGGAACCCCACCTGGACGATCCTTGCCGGATATGTTGCCTCAATCCAGGAAGCGTTATGCAAACACTACGATGTGCTTGAGATCGCACATCAGGATTCGACAACTCAACCTGCGGGGTGTAAGCGGATCTACCTCGAAAGAGGGAACTAATCCAAACGCTTTGTGGAGTTTTTTCATTTCAACCCTAGTAAAACACAAATACCAAATTTATTACGAACACAAGACTGATATCGGTCCGTAGTTTGGAAGGAAAATGCGGGCAACTTGTACGAATCCCCACAGTTTTTGCATGATTGCTATTGACATTTGCCCTCTGATACGTCAAACTTGTAGGGTCGGGACGTGAGACACCCCGGCACGTATAGTTCCCGAGTCCTGCCTGCTCCGCCGCGGGCTTGACTTAGTGAAGTTTGGAGGAGAAGACATGACCAATCGTTCCCGTACTGCCATTGCCCTTGCTGTCGCCGCTGGTGCGCTCACCAGCGCCGCGAACGCCGGGGTCATTCTGACTTACACATACCATGACTTGGCCGGCTCATACGCCGCGTCGAGCGCCAACACCGGTATGTTCACGGCCGTCGCCGTGAACCAGAACGGTGGGCTGCGTTCGGCCGGCGAAGTGTCCCGCACCGACAGCAACCCCGGCAGCGCCTCCTTCGAGGTCGGCTTCCCGGGCGGCGGCACAATGGCCGCGTTCTCGATGACCTGCTCGTTCACCCGCGACGGTACCTTCCCCGGTATCCTCGGAAGCGGCGTTGGTTCGTTCACCGCTACTGACGCGGATGGCGACACCATTACCGGCGACGTCATCGGCACCTGGCTCTTCGATGCTGTGAACAACTTCATCTACTTGAACGCCTCCCTCGCGAACGTTCTCTTGAGCGACAACGGCAATCAAGATGACGAGTTCAACGGAAGCCAGCTGGGCGATTTCCAGATCAGCGGTCTGGGCAACGCACCCTTCGAGGGCGCCCTCACTCAGATCACCTTCGGAGCCGGCAACTTCTTCTTTGCCGACTTCCAGGACAAGGCCACCGGCCTGACCGCTCAGATCCTGCCCGCTCCCGGCTCGCTGGCCCTCCTGGGCCTCGGCGGCCTCGTCGCGGCCCGCCGTCGCCGCTAAGTTTGAAATCGCTCTGAAAGGAGCGTATTCAAGCCAGCAAGGCGACTTGCCTTCTCCGTATCTCAAGAGCCTTCGGCGTCAGCCGGAGGCTCTTTTTCTATATCGAGTCGGTCTCTCCAGGCACGATCTATCAGGAACGATCGTTCTCGATCGCCGCCTTGCCCATTGGCAGCGAAATCCTATCTCGAGTACGACAATACTCAAACCCGCCCATCCGACCCACAGCGTCCAACCGTCCGGGGTCGATGCGCCATCGTCCATCGGTCACGATGGGTGACACCCACACCCCTACTACGCGGCCGATGACGATGTTGCCGCCGCTCGGCGCTCCGGGGTTGGTACGAACCACCTGAACCGTTCGACATTCGTAGGCCAGTGCAGATTCAGCAACCCGGCAGGGTCGAACGGTCACGCTGGGCAACGGGTTGAGTCCGCTGAGATCGAACTCCGACTCCCCGTAGGCGAGAGGCTCGGCCGTCGCCACGGCCCTCGCGATGAACGCATCGCTCACTACGTTCACCACGAACTCACCGGTCCCTCCTTCGTCCGCGGGCTTGGCGTTGCGGAGTGTGTCCTTCTCCGTGCCGTCCTCCTTGTTTGCCGGGCAGAAGAGCAGGGTCATCGGGTTCGATCCCACGCCCGCGAAGAAGGAGAAAGGCGCCAGGTTGGACCTCCCTTCCGGCGACAGGGTAGAGACCAGAGCGATCGGCCGCGGCACGATGCCGCCGATCAACAACTTGTACCGATCGGCAACCGGGAGAGAATCCGGATCGATGTGCATGTTGTCAGTGTATCGATCGGCGCACGGCGGTTGCACACGCATCAAGCGCAAACCCAACCCGATTGAACGGCGCTACCGTCATGATGAATGAACTGGCGGCCTTTGCTTCTGGTTGCGGCGACCTTCGCACTTTCCGGGTGCGGATACATCCATTATCGCGCGGAGAACTTCCCGCCCACAGAACACTCTCCGCCGCCCCGGTGGCCCACCACCTGGACCGATTCGATGCCCGCTCTGCGAACACCGATCGGGTCTGCCGCTCCGGAAACTTTCTCTTCGCGGCGATCTTCGTATGGCCCTCCCGACAACCCGCGTGACCTGGTCTCCGTTCCTATCGGCGCCGGGTTGGTGACGTATGTATCACCTTCGTTGGCGCAAGGCCCACCCTCGACCGATATCTCCTTCGATTTCTTTGCCTGGCGTGAACGCCCGCCAGCGCTCGACGCCCTTCACCTCTCGCCCGAATCCGCCGAGGCCGCGAGCCTGTACGCGTTGACCGCTTCGGCCCCGCTCCACATGGAGTTCCGGCTGTGGCTTCCTTCGGAGCGCCCTGCTCGCGGACTCGTCCTGTATCAGTGGGGCCTCTCGGGCTACAAGTACGAGAAAGAACTCGTGCGGATTCTGACCGAGCGGGGCTGGGCGGTGCTGGGCCACAATGGCCTGGCCTGGAGGCGTCCGGGCGCGCTGACCGTCTCGCCCGATGCACCGGCTGCGCAGCCGCCAAAGCCGGCCGATGGGATCTCGGTTCGCCGAAGGCCCATGAAGGAAGAACGACCCGACGAAAGGACAAGGCGTACCTATCTCGACGCGACCGCGGCGCTCGCCGCCACGGACTTCGACGATGCCATCGGCCTCTATGCCCTGGCGAACGAGTCCGCGCTGCGCTTTGTCTACGAACGTTTCCCGGCGATCCCCCACAGCCCGTTGATCATCGTCGGGTGCAGTTTCGGGGCGATCATGTCCCCTTCCGTCTCGGCAAGGCTCGACGAGGTCGGCCTCCCCGCCGAGGCGGTCATCCTGATCGGCGGGGGTACCAACTTCCTCGAAGTCGCGGGCTCCGAGTGGATGGACTATTACTACTCCCGGGTCCGGGGCCGGGTATCGACTGAACTTCACTTGACCGTCGCCGAGCGCAAGATCGTGACGGCGGAGTACATCCGCCGATCCACGCTCGACCCGTACCACACCGCGCCGCTTCTGCGCGACAAACACGTGCTCATCATGCACGCCTCGTGGGACGCCATTGTGCCCGCTGCCAAGGGTGAGGAACTCTGGGAACGGGCCGGAAGGCCTGAACGATGGGTCGGGAACTTCGGCCACCTCTATATGTTCGCCACGCTCTCTTGGGCCGCGGATGACATCGTGGCGTGGATCGATCGCCGCTTCCCCGACACGGGAACTAAGGACGGACGTTGAATCACGTTCAGGATGCTGAAACTCCGTCTGGCGTACGACCAACAATGGCCTCGCCGGGGCGGCTTACTTGAAAGGGAGTTGGCATGATGAGAGCAAACACATTGGGAATCGCGGCGCTGGGTGTCTTGCTCGCCGCCGCAGCCGGTTGTGTAGTGGCGATCGGGAACGAGACGACAGCAAACCACGGCGCCAGGGTGGCGCTGACACCGACCGAACGGTCGAGCCTGCCCGTGGTGCAGTCGAAGTCCGAACTCCCAACCATCCGGGAGAGATATTCCGCTCAGTTGATGGCGCTGGGTCCCTCGACGACCGTAGAGCAGTTCAGAGCACTCTTCCCCGAGGCGAAGTTTGTCCAGCGTAGTGAACAACCCCCGGTTGACGCGTACTCGGTGGAACTGGTGCAGAAGTACCGCGTCGGGAACAAGTCCTACGGATACCTCGCCCGTGATGAGGCGTGGTTCTACTTCCAGAACAACACGCTCATCAAGTGGGGCGCGCCCCACAGTTTTCCTTGACCCCGATCCGGGCTTTACTCGAAACTGATCATCTCGATCTCAAAGACAAGATCCGACTTCGGCGGGATGACCGGCGGCATCCCTTGCTCGCCGTACGCCATCATGTACGGAATAGTCAGCCTGCGCTTGCCACCTGCTTTCATCCCCGGGATCCCCTCCTGCCAACCTTTGATGAGCCGTCCGAGCGGGAACGTGGCCGGATCGCCGCCGTGACTGGAATCGAACTCCGTGCCGTTTTTCAGCGTGCCTCGGTAGTGGATCGTGACCGTCGAACCGGGCGGACAACCCGCTCCGGAACCAAGCGCGAGGTCTTCGATCATGATGCCGCTGGGGAGAGTCTGCACGTGGAGTGGCTCCGTAGGGATTGCCGTGTGTGTCGGGGTGGGTGAGGCCGGCACAACCGGCTCGGGAATGGGCTGAACCTTCGTCGGGACCGGCATGGCGGCATCCGCGGGCACAGCGCGATCACACCCGATGAGGCTGACGCACAGGCCCGCGCACGCGAGCATGATTCGTGATGAGTTCCAGACCATGAGGCCAAGCATAGGGACGTCCCCCGCTTCGCTACGATTCCTGCTCACGACACCGGCCCACCCGTGACAATCCCACCACGCCCATCCGACCGCCGCCCCATCACCATCGCCGTGTCGATGGGCGATCCCGGCGGCATCGGGCCCGAGGTCATCGTCAAGGCGCTCGACCCTCGACGCCGTCGTGCTTGCCCGGGAGTTCGCTTCGTCATTCTCGCTGCGGAATCCGCCATGAACGCCGCCGCGGGCCGGGCGAGGGTGCCGCGGTTCTGGAGCCTGTGCCCCCCGGGCGTTCCCTGGCCGAAAGGCGATGTCCTCATGGACTATGAAGAACGCCCGCCCCGCAGCGGGTACGCGGCGAAGCCGACAGCGCTGGGAGGGGACATGTCCTTCCGTTGCTTCAGCGATGCGGTGATGCTGGCTTTGCACGGGTCACACACCGGTGTGAGCGCGGTTGTGACCGGGCCGATCAGCAAAAAAGCGTGGGAGTTGGCGGGGCACGGCGAGTTTCCGGGCCACACCGAAGCGCTCGCTCGCCTGTGCGCGGTGAAGCAATGCGCGATGTTCTTCCACGCACCGCCGAGCGCGAACGGCCCCGGCCTGAATGTCATTCTCGCGACGGTGCACGTGCCGCTCGCCCGTGTGCCCGGCTTTCTCACCAGTGATCGCATCGAGAATGTCATCTCGCTGGGACACCAGACCATGCGCCAACTCGGCACGCCACGCCCACGGATCGCGGTGTGCGGGCTCAACCCGCACGCCGGAGAAGGCGGGCTGTTGGGTGATGATGAAGCCCGTGTGATCGAACCCGCTCTTCGCGCTTCGCGCCGGCGGGGGATCCGCTGCGCGGGGCCGTTCCCGGCGGACACGATTTTTCAACGGGCGCTCTCGACCCGGACGAAGCCAGCGGAGTTCGATCTGGTTGTGGCCATGTACCACGACCAGGGGCTGATTCCGCTCAAGACCCTGGCTTGGGACAGAGCGGTGAACCTCACCGCGGGCCTGCCCATCATCCGTACCAGCCCGGACCACGGGACGGCCTTCGACATCGCGGGGACAAACCGGGCCGATGCCGGGAGTATGAGGGCCGCGGTTCAGACCGCGGTGCGTCTGGCGGCTTCGATGGGCGGACGGCAGCGTTGACCGTCTACCTCTGCCCGCCCAGGTTCTTTTCGTACGGTTGCACGAGCACGAACCCTTCGCCGCGGAAGACCTTCTGAAAACTCTCACCGCTGCCCCGGCCCAGGAAGGTCTTGAACTGCAGGTCGGTTTTGAGTTCGGGCTCGAGGCCGCCGGACCAGGCCACTGTAGCGTTGGGATCGGTGTAGACGGGGAGGGATGGCGTGACGGCGAGGGCCAGGGGCAGCCCGTGGGTCCCCACGGCGACGAGCCCGTTCCCGGCGACCTTGACGTTGAAAAGCCCGCCGTGGAGCACGGAGGAGATCTTGCGCATCAGGCGGATGTCGTGAGACAGGCCGTCCTGGAAGGCGAGTAGATCGGTCCCGTTGATCCAGAGCGATTCGTCGCGGAGTTCGAGAATGCTGAGTTTCTTGGCGCCGTCGGCGAGGTATAACTTTCCCCGGCCCTCGGCCTTGGTGAGCCAGCCGCCCTCGAACGTCACGATCTTCTTGAGCGCGTTGCCCAGCCCCTGGTTGAAGAGCCCCTCGCGCGTGAAGGTCATCGCTCCCCGGTAGGCGATCATCGCCCCGACCTTCATCCATACACGTCCGTCGAGGTTGACCTCGAGCACTCGGTCGGATTCGAGTTCAAAGAGGCCCTGGGCGCGGTCCTGCTCGCGGTGCCGTGCAAAGGAGTCCGTGAGTGTCTGTCGGGGCATGCCGCAGATTATGCTCCCTGGTCCGACCTTGGGGGGGCGCTCAGACGTTGAACAGGAAGTGGCAGATGTCGCCGTCCTTCATCACGTAGTCCTTCCCCTCGACCCGCATCTTCCCCGCTTCCTTGATCGCTTTCTCGGTCTTGTACTTTTCAAGGTCGGCGAGGGTGTAGATCTCGGCGCGGATGAAGCCCTTCTCGAAATCGGTGTGGATCACGCCCGCGGCCTGCGGCGCGGTCGCGCCGATGGGGATCGTCCACGCACGGACTTCCTTCTCGCCCGCGGTGAAGTACGACTGCAACCCCAGCAGGCGGTACGCGGCGTGGGCGACGCTCTCGAGCGCAGGCTCCTTCAATCCCAGGGCTTCGAGCATCTCGACCCGTTCTTCATCGTTCATCTGGGCCAGTTCGGCCTCGATCTTGGCGCAGACCGGTACGGCCTCGCTCCCCTCGCCCTTGGCGTGCTCACGGACCTTGCGGCACATGTCGCTCTCGCCCCCCAGGTCATCCTCATCGACGTTCATCACGTACAGCACGCGCTTGCCGGTAATGAGGCTCAACTGTTTCAACTGCTTCTGCTGGTCGGGGTCGTCGATCTTCACGGACCGGGCGGGCTTTCCCTCCGACAGGACCGGCAGGATCTTCTTCAAGACCTCGTAGCGGGCGATATCCTCGGTCTTGCCGCTCTTGGCCGCGCGTTCCGCCTTGCCGATCGCCCCCTCCACCGTCTGCAGGTCCGCCAGGATCAGTTCCGTGTTGATGATCTCGATGTCGCGCATCGGATCGACACTGCCCGAGACGTGCAGGATGTCTTCACCCCCCGGCGCTTTCGTGAAGCACCGCACCACCTGCACGATCGCGTCCACCTCGCGGATGTGGCTTAGGAACTTGTTCCCCAGCCCCTCGCCCACGCTCGCCCCCTTCACGATCCCCGCGATATCCACCAGCCGCAACGCCGCGGGGATCACTTTCTGCGGCGGGATGTACTTCGTGATGGTCTCCAGCCGCGCATCGGGGATGGGCACCACCCCGACGTTGGGCTCGATGGTGGCGAAGGGGTAGTTCGCGGCCAGGATGTTGGCCTTGGTCAGTGCGTTGAAGAGCGTGCTTTTGCCCACGTTGGGCAGCCCGACGATACCGGCTTCCATGTGCGAATCCTCTCGAAAAAAGGCCGAGATGGTAGGAAGTCCGTTCAGCGGCCGCGCTGGCTGCAGTTCACGGCTCCGCCCCGGATGTTGAATGATCGGCATCCGCCACGAACATCCCCGCGCAGGCGACTTCTCCGGTCGAGTGACCATTCAGCCCCACCCGCCCTCAGCGCCATGATCGCGTGCTCAACGGTCCTGATTGAGATCGATTCGGTCGTCATCATCGGCCCGCCCGCTTATGCCCGGCTGCAAGCGATACTCGTCCGGAGAGATGTGAACGCATCTCCAGACAACCCATCATGACAGGATCGACCATGTTAAAAACTGTGAAAACGCTTGTCGCGTAGCGCCGGTATCACGGATACCAAGATTACGGAGATCGTGAACCAACGGACCCAAGCATCAGCAGGTAGCACTGATGAGCATGAGCATGTCCGCGAGAGTGCGAGCACGTATGGGAGAACTGTCGGTGGTGGTTGGCATAAGCCTCGCTCCCGCAGCCCTTGCCCAGTAGACAGTCACCGATAATCCCAACCGCTGAGCTTTTTGCTATTGCACGCTCGAACCACGGGACTCTCCCCCCGAATCCATTGAAAAGCCCCTTAACCACTCCGCGGCGTGCAACGGCCTGAGGGGTCGGATCTCGGCCAAGTAATCGTCCGGATCGGGAAGCGTCAACTCACCACCCTGCGCGTTGGTCAGGGCTAGGAGGTAGCCCAGTGTCTCGCGCGGTCGTGGCTGTGCCCGATGCGGGTCTTCGCCGCGGACATCAGCCGCCGTCTCGTAGGGTGATGCTGGACTGGTAGGCGCGAGCGCTAGCCACGCCGACCCCGCAACCGCCAACCCCGCGACGACCGCGCACACCACTCCAAACCTGCGGATGCGATGTTGACGGCGGCGGGTGCGCAACGCCGCGATCACTCGTCCGCTCAGCGCGGGTGTCGCGGCAGTCTCCCCGGCTCCGAAAAGTTCGGCGATCGGGTCTCGATGAATCGGGTCTTTCAATGCACACCTCCGGCGGAAACGACCGCCATCCCATGAGTTAGATTACGAACCCCGCCCTCCGAGAGTGCACATCCCTCCATTCTACCAGTCGAAACCGACGAGTCGTAAACAAGACGTAGTTCGTTCATCCCCGCGCGGTACCTCGCCGCGGCGGTGTTGCGGTTCAGGCTCAGGGCCAGCGCGATCTGGTCGAACGTCAGGCCCGCGAAATGGCGCAGGACGATTACCTCTCGCTGGCGTCGCGGGAGCGCCGCCAAAGCCGCTCCCGCATCGACGGTTCCAACTCGCTCGCTCGGCGATGGCGCCTCCCGGGTGCGTGCGTGCCGAGTCTGCCGCGCTTTGTCTCGCCGGAGCGCACGCAGTTGATCCGCGGCTTCGCGCCGTGTCAGCGTGACAAGGTACGCCATCGGGTCGTTCACGGCAGCAACATCGGCCCTTCGTGCCGCGAGGAGCCGAAGCAACGCCCCCTGCACGGCGTCCTCGGCGGCCTGATGATCCCGCACCACGCTCCGCGCAAACGCCACAAGCCCCCGTCCCAGGCGCTCGAGGAGCAACCTGGCCGAAGGCTCGTGGCCTTTGTGCGTGTCCAAGAGAAGTTGACAGTCGGATGAGTTCACGGAATCACTCGACCTCGGCAGGCTCCGCGATCTTTGCTGTATCGAGCGAGGCTCGGGTCTCTTTCAGATCCTTTTCGAACCGCGATGCTACGAAGCGGGAACGCGCCACCGAAGGGCAGAGTTCGGCCGCCAGCGGGCCGAACTCGTGCCGTTTCATCCGTTCCGCGACGGCCTTGCAGGCTTCATCGGGATCTTCTGAGTCCCAGGCGTCGAGCATGGCCTGATAAGCCTTCTCGGTCTGAACGACTTCCCGAACCAGCCCGCCCTCGTCGAGTTTTTCGATGATCGCACGGTTGACCTCGGTCAATCCCTGATCGTCCTGGTTCTGCACTTCAAACAACAAGGAAGCGAGCTTTGCCCCCGCCTCCGGGCCGGTGCAGGCGACCCGAATCCAATCGAGCATGATCGTCTGCTCACCCACGAGCGCCGCGCGGATGCGCATCGGGTCTTTCTCGTCGATCTGGTCGAGGCCTCTCTGGATGGTCTCCCGGGCGGAAGCCGTCATGCGGCCGCTTTCGGCGTACTCCCGAATCTCCGCCATGCTCATGCTGACTATGGCGTTACCGACGAGGCTGGAGATCAGGAACCCGTCGCCGCAAACGTGGTTGCCGATCCGGATCAACGCCGCCAGGTACCTTGCGGTATCATCGGGCCGCCCTTCGATGATCGCACGGCGAGCCTCGAATCGGAGCAGCCGCGCTCCGGATCGCAGTTTCCCAAGGTGCGGCAGCAACGCACCGACTCCATCTTCGTAACGTACTTCAAAGTCGCAACGTGTGTACCCGCTCGCGTGCAGCCATTCGCCCGCGTTGCTCCCCCCGGCGGCCTTGAGGGCGGCTTTCCAGGCTTCATTCTTCTCAGCGGACTCCGGCGTCATGCCTACTTCTTCGTAATTCAGTTCACCAAGCGCCGTACTCAACTCACGGCTCATCCCCGCGGAGGCCTCCCAGTACTTGAGCGCCGCGTTGCGTTCCGAAGGTTTCACTCGGTGCAACGGCTGCGGGCGAAACTCCATGGCGGCGGCGGTCGCTGTCTGCATGGGCAGCAAGATCAACCCGGCAAGACAGATGTATTTCAATGGCTTCACGCGAGACTCCTTTCGTTCAAACAACACGGCGGTACTGGTCACGGCTCGGCGACGGGAGATATGCACCTCGTTCCTTGTGCCGGGCAACGAAAAGAAAGTCGCCACAGACTTGTGAGTCGGTGTCTTTCTCAGTGAATTTTCTCAGTTTCTTGTGATTACTGACTAAATACGAACAGACTCACCTACAGGTCAACCTGGGCAACTTCATGTTCTCTAAATGTTGGTATGCACATGTAAGTTTGATCAAACCTGCTGCCCCAAACCGGGGGAAGTCCCGAGACACTTGGATGAGAAAAACTTGAAAATCGGACTTTGTAATTCTTCAATCGGGAGAAACACAGCCCCTTCTCGGGCGTATGGTTGAGAAGTGTCTGTTGTTGGTACTGACTTCAGAGAGAGCAAGTCATGAGACAGTATGTTGATTCGTGGAGGGGATGGACTCCTCACCGGCTGACGGCGATGGCATTGTGGTTATCGTGCGGCTTTGCCGGCAGCGCGCACGCCGGTTACACACTCATGACCAACCCGGTCTGGATCAGCGCTCCTCGCGAGACCGCGCGTCCTTTCGCCGTGAATGATCTGTTCTGGACGGGTGAGTTCGGTACGTTCTCCGAGATCTATCGCGACACCGCCTACGACCTCAACATACAACCCGCCGACCTTGTGACCTATCGGTACACGCTCTCCGGCCAGGTGATCGCCGCTTCCAACGAATCAGTGGTATACAGCGGCGAGTACGAAGTCTTCATCGTGCTTGGCCACATCCGAATCGCGGATGTATCCGCAGGCTCGTTTTTGCTGTCCGCTGAGTTTCAATCACCGACGCGGGCGATCCTCAGGGGCGACCTCATTCAGGACCCCGGCCGCGGACCTGGAGATCCGAGCCTGCCCGATCTTTCATACGGCGGCTTTCCGATCGAGTTCTCCGGGGTCTATGAAGAGACTCTGGTTGGAGTGGGCGGTTTGCTGGATGGTGAGTTCCGACAGGAGGCGATACCCTCACCAGCCACCGCTCTCTTGCTTGGTGTGACCGGTATTGGCTACGCGACACGCCGCCGCCGATAAACCTTGGGTTCGCCCCTCGCCGTTCGCCGGCTTCGCCCGTGATTAGCGGAGGGGCCTGTGAGTATCATCGCGCCCGTGCCGAGGAAACCAACCACACCAAACTCAACCCGACCTGGTGTTCTTGCTCTCTTCCTTGCTTCCGAACTGGAACTGAGAGCATTGCTCAGGCTTCGTCCCGGACGTGCGCCCCGAATACCGCGATGGAGACTCGTACCCGTTCGACCCGGGATCGAAATCTGCCTGACAGGCATCGGTAAGGTCAACGCCGCGGCGGCCGCCGCGTCGGTGCTGCGTCCCGACTATCACGCGGCGGCGATCAGCATCGGTATCGGCGGGGCGCTCCCCAAAGGACCGAATCTGTGTGAAACGATCGTCGCGACCGGGTGTGTGTGGGCGGATGAGGGCGTGCGTACTCCCGGTGGTTTTATCACGTGCGAGGAACTGGGATTCCCTGTTGGGCCGTACCGACACGGAGTCGTGCCTGTGTCGCGGGTTCTGTCGAAGCGAATGACCCTTGCGTTGCGTGCGAAGCGGGGCTTGATCGCGACGGTTTCCACGTGTTCCGGGGATGACGCACTCGCCGCGGATGTTGCGGAACGCACACGAGCAAAGGCGGAGGCGATGGAAGGAGCCGCTGTGGGGCACGTCGCCCACGCGTTGGGCATCCCGTTCGCGGAGGTGCGGGTAATCAGCAACACGACTGGTAACCGACACGCACAGGAATGGCGTCTGAAGGAAGCCCTCGAAGTTCTCGGTCGTGCGGTGGTGGTGCTCTCCGAGCCAGGGTTGGGTCTGACCGGGGAACCGCGAGAAAGTAGGGTCCCTCTCTCGGACCGGAAATGAACACACGCGAGAAACGGGCCGATGACGCCCGTGCATGGGCCTGGCTTCACTGCGTCAACTCGGATCCATCGCCCGCGTGGGGCGTGCGCTCTCGGCAACCATGACCAACTCGCTTGGGGTACGTCCGCCGACGCAACTCCCGATCGCGGTGGATTTCGGTACCGGGTCGTTGAAGGTGCTTCAACTTGAACCCGGCGAACCGCCGAGGTTGGTTTCCGCGGCGTGCGAACCCACGCCCAAAGAGTGCCTGACTCATCACGAATCTCGCCTGGAGTTCCAGACGCAGCGTCTGCCCTCGCTGGTGCGTGAGGCCGGTTTCAAAGGCCGGAGGGCCGTGTGCGCGATCCCGGCATGGGCGACCACCTGCAAGCATGTTCAGATTACACGCCCCGATGCGACGACGCCGCTGGACACGCTGGTGGAGCAGGCGATACCCCTCCACCTGAATAAGGAACCGCACGATGTGGTGCATCGCTATCTGACCGTCAGCGCTGTGGCGGAGAAGGCCGGCGCGAAGGTCGAGACGATCATCATGGCGGTCGATCGTGAACTGGTGCGTCGCTTGATGGCCGGGATCGCCGCGTGCAAACTCGAGCCCGTGGGGATGCACAGCGAGTTCGCCGCCGCCCTGCACGCCTTTGACTACGTGCACCGGCGGGCGGGCGATGTGGCGTGCAACACGCTGTACCTGGACATCGGGCGGGGCACCACCACCGTCGAAATTTCTCACGGCAAGAACCTGGCGTTCACGCGGGTCATCGACCTGGGTGGTCGATCGCTGGATGAGGCCGTCGGTCAACAACTCGACTGCGACATCGAGGAAGCGCACCGAATCCGCCGGGAGCCGGTGACATCGCCCCCATCGGCGGCCATGTCGATGGCCGAACGAGCGAGCGGCAAAGCCGCCGCGGCGGACCTCGACGCGATGCTGGACCGCCGAGCCGCCAAGACCGCGCCCGGGTTCGGGCCGCACCTTCACGCGCAGGCGGAAGTGCCGCTGGGGCCGAACAAGACCGACCTGACCGAGATCATGGAGATGCTCGCCGACGAGGTCCGCATGTGCCTTCGTTTCCACGCGGCCCAGTTCCCGGAGAAAAAAGTGGAGCGAGTGGTCTTTCTCGGAGGCGAGAGCCGGAACGTGGGCCTGTGCCAGTATATCGCCAAGTCGTTGAAACTCCCGGCGCAGATGGCCGACCCAATGGCCCGGATCGCGCGGACAGGCAAGGAACCCTGCATCGGCGTAGACCTCTCCCAGCCCCAGCCCGGGTGGGCCGTGGCGATGGGTCTGTGCCTGGGGCCGACAGACTTGTAGCACGCGGACCGGATGCCCCTCATTTGTGACCGATGACCGACCTCTCGTCCCCTTCCTCCCCATGAAAAACCCCTTCCAATCACCGATGCCGGGGCGGAACAGTTTTCTGCCCGAGGATTACATCGCGGCCAAGACCGAGGCCCGCGCGAACGTGCTGATGCTCACGCTCTTCGCCATCGCCATGGCGGGCGTCGTGGGCGCGTTCTTCGTCACCAACCGGCACTGGCAGCGTCTGCGGTCGCGTCAGGAGATGGTCAGCACCGAATACGCCGCGGAAGGTCGCAAGATCGAGCAACTCAAGGCCCTTGAAAGCCAGCGAGCCTCGATGATGGAGAAAGCCGAGATCACAGCGGCCCTGGTCGAGAAGCTGCCCCGCTGGGCGGTGCTGGGAGAGATGACGCTGCGGATGCCCACCACGATGCGGCTGGACCTCTTCACCATCAAGAGCACGCGCGAGCAGCCGCCCCCGCCGCCGCCCCCGCCGGGAAAGGGAGCCCCGCAGTCGCTGGTCAAGAACATCTCGGACAAGGTCAAGGACCCGAAGAAGGAGCCGGAACGCCGGCCCGTGCACGCGCCGCGCTTCACTTACGCTGTCACGATCGATGGAACGGCGCACGAGAACAACGACGTGGCAGACTTCCTCGCCAGCCTCAAGCGAAGCCCCGCCTTCGACAGGGTTGAGTTGCAGTTCATCCGCGACGGCAAGGAGAGCGGGCGGGATGTCCGTAAGTTCCAGGTCACCGCCTCGCTGCGTCAGAACGCGGGCACCGGCGAACTCTCCAACAGCCTGCAGGACCTGGTGAACGAGCGCACGCGACTGCTCACGTCGATGCGGGAAGCCGGCGCGACCGCCGCGGCGGGCGAAGGGAGGAATCCATGAATCTCGGGTTGCGAGGCGCGATGGTGATGGGGATCGTGGTGGGGATGCCCGTGGCCTCCTACTTCCTCGTCTTCAAGCCGCAGAACAAGGCGATCGAAGCGGCCCGGAAGGAAGTCGAGCACAAGGCGGGTCTGCTGGCGAAACTACGCGAGGAGACGGCTCGCAACGACGACCTCGTCAAGGCCAACGAGGACATCCAGCGGAGCGTCAAGACCATCGAGGCCCGTCTGCCCAGCGGGAAGGAACTCGACGCCCTGGTTCGGCAGGTTTCGGATCTGGCGGTCTCGTCAGGGCTGCAGCCTCCGGCGATGAAGAGCGCCAAACCCGTGCCCGCCGCGCTGTACATGGAGCAGCCCATCGAGATGGAGGTTCTGGGGAACTTCGTGGGGTTCTTCACCTTCCTCGCCCAGATCGAGAAACTGCCTCGGATCACGCGGATCCACGACATCAAAATTACGGGCATGGCCCGGGAGGATGTGGAACTGAAAGCCGAGTTCACGCTGAGCATTTATTTTCAGGATGATCGGCAACTCGCGCATGGAGGCACGCCTTGAACACACCGAACCACACCGCGCCCCCGCCGCCCGCGGATCCGCCGCCCTTCGCCTCGCCGGAGATACCGCCTCCGCGCGCGAAGACCAAACTCCCGCAGCAGACCATCGTGGCCATGATCGTGCTCACCGTCAGCGCCGGCGCGATCTTCGGCATGCGCAAGTTGGGGATGCGTGCGGGCATCGCCTTCGGCGACCAGACCATCGAGTACACACCGCCCGACTCGGAGCGTGCCCGCACCTACGAACGGATCATGGGCGACCTGGCCCGCATCCAGACGCCTCTCGATGTGGCCCTGGGTGAGTTTGGTGCCAGCCCTTTCATGCTCAAGCAGACCTTCCCGCCCACGCCCGGTTCGGACATGATCGAGCCCGAGTCCCCTGAAAAGAGGGCAGCCGAGGAGGCAAGGCGGCGCGCGGAGGAACGCTCACGCCAGTTGACCGAGGCGCTGAGCAAGGTCAAACTCCAGAGCATCATGGACGGAACCCGCCCGCTCGCACGGATCAACAACGAGACCGTGCGTGTCGGCGATCCTGTCGGCGAGTTCAGGGTCAAGGCCATCGGCGGGCGGAGCGTGATGCTCACCGCGGACGGACGAGACTTCCCCCTGACACTCGAAGTGAACACCCAGGGACCGAAAGCGCCGCCGGTCAAGATGGGCAAGCCGGGCGGCAAGAAGTAGCCAACGCTCCCCGCGCTGTCGCATCGAACAACCGAAGACGAGATTCCATGGGCAAGTTCAACATCGATGACATCCTCAACGAACTCGGCTGCGATGACGGCAAGGGTGAAGCGAAGTCGAAGAAGCCCCACACCGTGGACCGCGCCGAGAAAGCGATGGGGCACATCCCCATGGCTCCGGGCAATCAAGGCGCCGCCGTCGTGCCATCGCAGCCGGCGGCGCCACCGCGGAAGCCGCCCCCTCCCGCCGCGCCTGTGGCCACCGCCGGCCCTGAACCGGACCACCCGAACATCACACGCCCGAGCACACCGTCTTCTGGCGGCGGCCCCGCGCTCAGCGAGGTCTACCGGCCCGACCCGAGCATCCACGATGAGCCTAAGCCCGCGGACCTGATCGCGATGCTGACAGTGAAGGGAGCGCCGGCGGACAAACTGAACGCCGCTCAGAACATCTCCAAGCAGTCTCCCAATCGCAGGATGTCGGACATCCTGATCGAGCAGGGCGTCGATGAAGCGCTGGTCCAGAGCGCGGTGGCGGAGATGGGCGGGCTTCCCTTCGAGCGGATCGACCTGGAGAAAGGGCTTGACGGCGGCTTCGACGGCGTGATGCTCCAGCGCCTGACAAGCGACTACTGCAAGCAGCACATGATCCTTCCGCTGCGGATGGAGGGGCCGCGGTGCGTGCTCGGCGTTGTGCGCCCCGATGAGGTGTTTCTTTTCGACGAGGTGAAGAGCAAGTTGGGCGTGGCGGGCGTAAAGATCGTTCTGGTCACGGGGTTCGACATCCGCGGAGCGATGGAGATCGTGGGGCAGGGCGCCGACCGCGAAACCGAGACAAACATCGCCGACATCCTCGAGAACGTCGATGAAGGCGATGTTCAGGTCGAAAAGAAGCAGTCCGAGGAGACGGATCTGGAGAAGGCCGCGGGCGAGAACCCGGTCATCCGGTTCGTGAACCACATTATCCAGACCGCGGTGAAAGAAGGCGCCAGCGACATCCACATCGAGCCCGCGGAGAAAAAACTCAAGGTTCGCTTCCGCATCGACGGCGAACTCTTCGAAATGATGAACCCGCCCGCGAGCATGTCCGCGGCGATCACCAGCCGCCTGAAGATCATGGCGAACCTCGATATCGCCGAGCGTCGCCTGCCTCAGGACGGCCGCATCCGGTGCCAGGTGGGCGGGCGGAAACTCGACCTGCGCATGAGCACGATCCCGTGCGGGCACGGTGAGAAGACGGTCATGCGCATCCTGGACTCGCGCTCGATCAGCGTGGAGTTGAACCAGCTGGGCTTCGACGACGACACCTATACCATCTGGCGCAAGTCCATCGACGCCCCCCACGGCATCAACCTGGTGACGGGGCCGACCGGCTCGGGAAAGACGACGACGCTCTACGCCAGCCTGCGCCAGCTCGACAAGGTGTCGATGAACATCTCAACGGTCGAGGACCCCATCGAGTACCACCTCGACGGCATCACGCAGACCCAGATGCACGAAAAGATCGGCATGACCTTCGCGATGGCCCTGCGGGCATTGCTCCGCCAGGACCCGGACGTCATCATGCTGGGCGAGATCCGAGACATGGAGACGGCGCTCATCGCGGTGCAGGCCGCGCTCACGGGTCACCTGGTGCTCAGCACCCTGCACACCAACGACGCCCCCAGCAGCATCACACGCCTGGTGAACATCGGTCTGGAGCCATTCCTGGTGGGCGCCGCCGTCAACGCGGTGCTGGCTCAGCGGCTCATACGCCGCCTCTGTATTCACTGCAAGACTGAAGAATCTCCCAGCGAGGACCTGGCCGAGTTCCTCACGATGCAGGGACTTCCCACGGAACTGGTCTGGGCCGCGAAAGGGTGCGACAAGTGCCGGAAGACGGGCTTCTCGGGGCGTGTGGGCATCTACGAACTGCTGGCGGTGGATGACCAACTCCGCGACACAATCGCCCGGAACCCCAACGTCGCGGAGTTCCGCCGCCTGTGCATCGAGCGGGGCATGGTGACGCTGCGCAACGACGGCATGCGGAAAGTGGCCAAGGGCCTGACCACGATCGGCGAAGTGCTCCGCGTGACGGAAGGGCATTGACAGGCGACAAGGATTCGAGGAAATCGAATCGGGCATCCGATGTCAGATTGCGGGCAAAGTGATTTGCAATTCACAGTTCGCTCATCGTTTGTCGCAAGTCTTCATATCGCCGGGGCATCCGGAAACACCTGCGGCATGGATATTTTATGAATTTACTGAATCCTGCTCCACTGCGAGATTCGGTACCCGAGTAGTTTTGCTTTGCATCCGTCAAGCATGAAGACCAAATCCTCGTTCCGGATACTCGCACAAAGGCTCGGACGGTTTATTCACCACGGGAGTAAGCGCTCTGAATTGGGACGGACGGGAATGTGAACGACCGCACGGGTCCGGGCACCGCGGACGTGACCAGCGGGGGACGAATCTCTCGCGATGAGCCGTCAGCCGCTTTCAGTATGATGCGATCTACCAGCGACACATCCCCCGCAGCATCGATGCAAAGCGGGACTGTGACCGCCCATGGGATACGCGAGTGCCCGGCAACATCGAGATACGGCGGTATCGGCGTGTGATACGTGAATCCTTCGGGAACTGGATCGACGATCGGCAGCGGGTTCCAGACGTTGAGGTGCGTGCTAAAAATGTCGTCTTTATTCAAGGCGTGCCTGAGTGCTGACTGCGCGGTCAGCCACGAGCCCGTCCAACTAATCAACGCGTTGTTGAAAAGATAGTGCTGGGTCGCCGCCGGCTTGAACCTGTCTTCGAGCACGACGATGACCGCGCCGGACGGTAACATAGGTACCCGAGCAGCGAGTGCCGCCAACTGCCGCTCGTTCGCAGCAAAGCGTGCGCGGTGCAGGACCTGCCAGCCGACGAAGCAAAACGCGCTGAACGTAACGGCGAGAACGCACGCACCGCCAACAACAACGCGGAGACCTGCGGTCCACGGCTTGCGCTGCAAGACGGCGAAGAGCCCATCGAGCGCCACCGCCAAACAAATCGCAGCCGGGAGCAAGGGAGTGTAAAAAGAGCGGCAATAAACCAGCTGATCCCGGATTACCACCAACGGGAGCCACGCCAGCAGGAACCACGAGACGGCAAAGATGATAATCCATCCGCGCTGCGGACGGGACTGAAATTGTTCCCCCGGTGCGGGTTCCGACCCGCTGGCGAACCAGCGCACCCATACCACGCCGCCGACCAAACCTGCACCGGCCGCGAGCGGACCGACCCAAGATCCCAACGTCTGCCAACTCAGCGCAAACGCTCCTTCACAGAAGAGCCGCAACTGTGGCCCGGCAAAACTCAGGACCTGGCCCCACACCGCCCCGACCCGGCCAAAAATTTCGCCAGGCGTGACTAGGCTCATTGCACCGCCGCGGCGAGCCGCTGGCACCGTCGCGAACATGAGCCCGATGTACACACACAACCCCAGCCCCATATAGACTACCGGCAAGGAAGCGTGGAGTAGTCGCGCCCTCCATGGCTGCTCGCGTGGACAGGCCGCGAAGTACAGAAGCGGAAGCGCGGGCACGAGCGTAACCGGCTGCTCATAGAAGCAAGGAATGATGAACGCGAGCACGATGAGCGTCGCCATGGTCGCCCGCCGCGGCACTGCGACGTGGCGCAAGTACACCAAGCACAAGAGCACCGCTAGCCCCGCCGGAAGAGACGTGGTGATGGCCGTGGACCAGAAAACCACATCGAAATGCAACGGATAGAAAGCGAAGAGAAGCGTGCCGACGGCAGCAGCCTCGATTGACACCCCAAGACGACGCAAAAGCGTGAAGAGCGCGAGTACGACAAATCCGTGACAGATGATGTTGAGGGCGTGCATAACCCACATATGGTCCCACAGAAGGCCCAGGGTGTAATGCAAGAACGGAAACAGGAGCGGGCGCCAGAAGTACGGTGTGTGCCGCCAAGGATTTCCTGTCCAATCGATCGCGTTCGAGACCGGGTCGCGCCCAGCCAGGGCGTAATCGTCGTAGTACCGGCCCAGGTCACCCAGGAGACAAAAGAACGCGAAGACGAAAAGCGCCGTCGGGAAGACCAAGGGTGCCATACGGATGGATGTGCGCGAGATCGGCATTGAGAGCGGAGTAGTTTCGGGTTACTTCATACTACAAACGGCCCCGCCGCTACAGGGTTAAACACATGAATTCGATCGTTCCTCCGCCGTCAGCCGCTCGCTAGAAATATCGCAGAGTGAGAATACGGCGGCATTCATAGTGCCTGAATCAACCATATCTCTTGCGGGGGATGACGCTCCAAGGAACCCAGGCGGCCCGTCTTCTGTGGAGTACCTCAGCGACGGGCCTTTGCATCGGCGAAGACCTGTGGCAGCGAGAGTTTCTGGAATAACTGAATCCCGTTCTGCTGTGTGGTGCGGTAGACGAAGAGGTTCTCGCCGCGGCCGTCGAGCACCAGCACGAGATCCTCGTTGCCCGATTCGGCCGTCATCACGGTGTATTGTCCGCGCTGGCTGACCATCGCCGGCGCCGCCGAACCCGCCCCTCCCACTGGTGGAGCGCCGAACAGGAACTGCGCCGCGAGAAGCGATGAGAGCGCTCCCGCGCTGACCCAGAGCGACACTCGCCGTGGCCGATCCGATGGGCCGGTTGCCGTTTGAGGATGCGTATTCATCGGCCCGGCACCACTTTCGTATCCGCGGCCAGATCTCTGTAGCCCACCCCGATGAGCGATTGACGGGCCGGATCCCACCGGAGTGCAACCATCTCCTGATTGGTGACATCGACGATGTAGATCGCGCCGCCACCCCCGCTGCTGGTCTTGCCCGAGACCATCGTGTACTCACCCCTCGCACGGCCCGAGCCGCCCGAGGGCTGTGCGGCGTTCTGAGCACCCGCGGGCCGGATGAACGCGACGAACACGACCGCCCCGAGCAGAGCGAGGTTCAGAATCACAAGCCCACGTTCACGATGAAAGATCGAACGCATGGAGTTGTTCCGATCCGATCAGTCCTGGTGGCCGCGTTTGCTGGGGATCAGGTTCGCTCCCACCACCGACGCGATAATGAGGAGCATGGTGAGATAGTTCATCACCACCGGAGGATTGTCGGGCTTGCCCGGCGTGGGTGGGGCAAGGGTCGGGGCGGGCTGGCCTCCATCCTGCGCGCGGACGGGAGCAACAAACGCCAGAGCCGAAATTGCGGACACCGCTCCGAGAATGATGAACGAACGAGACACGTGCATCGCTTAGTTTAGGACCGCCCTCGCACCACGGCGACCGAACATGCCGGAAGTTGTTTCTCTCGGAGCCGCTTACGACGGTGCGTTGAATCCGGGCACGCCGTCACCACACCTAACCCACATAGAACCCGTCAACAAACGGCGACCGGGCGCGACAAACACGTACAATCAAGTCAATAACCCGAGCCGACTCCGAGTGACCGAAAGAAACGCGATAGAAATTCATGCGCCACTTCCAAACTCTCGCCGCTGCCTGCTTTACGTTTGCCGTTGTCCTTCTCGCGCCGGCGTGGCGGCCCGCGTGCGCCGAGCCGCCCGGCATCTACGCGGGGTTCAACGTTGGAGGTTCGGATTGGCGGAGGCAGGAAATCGAGGGTATTACGGACCCTGAGCATCGTCGCCAGGTGCTCGACCGCATCGGGCATGATGAAGCCAGAATGGTTCACGCCGCGGGCGGAAACATGATCCGAACGCTGTATTCCGCGGATGCGCTCCTGGGGGAGGAGATTCGCGATCTGCTCCGTGTACCCGGAGAACCTTGGGAACCCGGAGTAAAACCTGTCTTTCGGGCCACGATCGAGGAGCGATTGAAGCGGCTGGATGATTCCTACGAGATTCTGGGAAGCCTTCTCAGTTCAATCCCGGAGGGGAAAAATCACCGGGGGGAACCGATTCGATTCGCCGCGCTCGACGGTTACCTCGGTGGAATTGAGCGGTTCAATGCCGGGCTGACGGACCAGTCCCAACGTGTGCGCGTGCTCCTGACACTGATCTGCCGCCCGCCCCGATGGATCATCGAATCGCCCGGGAAGGGCACCCTGGGGTACTTTCGCAAGCCGTATACATTCGACACGGTCTGGGAACGGTTCGTCAAGATGCAGATCGCGCTCAATCGGCTCGTTGTTCGACGCTACGTGACCGACTGCTCGGAACAACGCGGGCAGACACTTCCGCCCGCCGTGCGGGCGATCGAAGTCGTCAACGAACCCGACTACGACTGGATTCCTGACGAGATGCGCATTGAATGGTCGTACCACCCCAGCAGCAACGCCCTCGGAAAATACATCACCGAACTGCACCTGATGCAGATTCCCACGGGGATCGGGTTTCACCGAGCCTATGAAGTGACGCCTTGGGGCCATCAGCCGCAGGATGCGGAGTGGGCCGACGAAGTCGAGCCGGTGGGCGTGTTTGACTTTCCATGGGGCCCGAAGTTTGACTGGTATGTCCGGTGTTTCGCTCAACTGCACGAACACGTAGCGTTCGCGGTGCGGGACGAGTCTTTGAAAGGAACAGAGGACGGCCGACCGAGGGTTCTGCTCGTGTCGGGTGGGGTCACGCACAACAACCTGGATTATCTGATCCGAATGTACCGTGCGAACCCCAACACGTTTAAGTACATCGACCGGATCGGTATACATCCGTATCACTGGCCGCGGCACGACATCTTCGATACGGCTTTCATCTCCGATGTGCCGCACGACAACTGGCGTCGTGTCTCGCCGCAGGAGTACGCACGCAGTTACTTCAAGCGTTTCGATTTTCTCGAGGAGTTCGCGGCCCTCATCCGTGAACCGGACGAGACCAAGAGTTTCGGCATGTCGGGCAAGAGACTGTGGGTCACCGAGTTCGGCATCCCAACGAAGCAGATCGGCGAGGCCAACCGTGAGTTGAAGGACTTCATCAAGTTCATCCGTCCTCGTCACGGACCGCCGATCGAGAGCGCCGAAGTTCGAACTTGGGAAGACCTGTGGGAAGCCTTCCTCCGGCAGTGCAGCCGGCGTTATCTTGAAGACAACATGGTCGACGCGTTCCTCTTGTACGCGCTGCGTGAATCGGGCGCCAAAGGATTCGACCTGCACGACGATGACCGCAGCAACTTCGCGGTGCACCACCGCGACGGAACTCCCCGCATGGACGCGGAAACTTACAAGCATGTTTGCGAGTTTCTTCGGTCACTCACGGTGCCCAGATAGGCGGTGCGAATGTCGTCACTCTCAGGTCAATCGGTCACGGACTTTTTATCTTCTATCGCGGCCAAATCTCCCACGCCGGGCGGGGGGGCGGTGGCGTCGGTCATCGGGGCGCTCGGGGCGGCGCTGGCGCAGATGGTCGTGAACTACTCGGTCGGGAAAAAAGCACTGATCGAGTTCGAGCCGGCCCTGCGGGCCGCCTTGCCAAGGCTGGAGATCGCTCGCCGGTTGCTGTTGGAACTGGCGGATGAGGATGCCGCGGCCTACGGACTTGTGAACGAACTCTCACGCCTGCCCGAGGGCGACCCGCGCCGCTGTGCGGAATGGGCGGACGCGATGAGAGCGAGTGTGCAGGTGCCGATGTCGGTAGCGGCGACCTGCGTCGAGCTCCTTCGGAGTTTTGAACCGCTCGCGGGGATTACAAACCGACAGTTGCGCAGTGACCTGGGCATCGCCGCGGTCCTGGCCGATGCCGCGGTTCGAGCGAGCCGGTGGAACGTGGCGGTCAATCTGAGCGGGCTTTCGGAAACCGATCGGGCGAGCACCGAGGCGGACATCAAGCGGCTGGTGGAAGAGTCGGCCCGGCTCCGGGAGACGGTGGAGCGCGTATGCACGTGAACTCGGCGCCGTACGCCCAGCATCCAAACCTCCCGTTGCCAACAGACCTTTGATACGCGGCCCGACCGCGGCTCTCACGCGTGCGGAGTAATCACGGAGAGCGAATCATGACAGCACCGAGCGATCAGTGAGAGCAACGCTGACCCAAGGTAGTTCATGCCCCGCGGTTCGCCATCGCTACATGGGATCACCCGGTCCCCCACGACCAGCCCCGAACCGATGACCACCGCGGCCGCGCGGGGGTGTGTTCCCAGCACTTCACACCATCTCGACAAGTGTTCCTCCGCATTGTCCAGCATCGCGGGGGTCAGCAACGAGATGGGATCAAAGATGAACCGCCAACGCGGCCTGGCTCGCAGGAACGTCACCAGCGAGGGGGCATCTCCAACAGCGCACGCCGAATGCGGCCACAGCACCGGCTCTTGGAGGTCCACCGCCGCGGAATCACAGGCGGCTTCAAAGCGAGCCCTCGCACCCGGGAGCCAGGACAACTCGCCCTCGGCGGGAGGCAGGGGGTAGAAGATGTGCCGCTCGGCTTCGGGGTCGGCGGCGACGGGCCGCGTAGTCCTGTCGTCCATCCCGACATGCAGCGGGATGACGGTGCCGAACCCTCGTCCTGCAGCATCGAGGATTCTGTGAACCGCGGATGCTTCCCGCGCCGATGAGAACCACTCGGGCGTCGAACCAACGATGCGTCCCGCGATGTGTGCCGGTACATTCACGGCGGATTCTTGCCGGCGTGTCTCTCCGGGCAAGGGGCGGGGTGCAACAATCGACACTCGCGGTCGGCATGGACGCTGCCCGCACGCTATCGCACTACCCAACACGGCGAACACCGCCGGGTTGGCTGATCGCACACGGAGGTACGTTGTGCAGGAACAGATTCATCTACTCGACATCTCGAAGCCGACGGCCGTCACCGGTCGCGGGCTGGACCGTGATCGGCTTCTAGGGAATATCCTCGACCTCAACCCGACAGCGCAGAGAGAGTTCCTGGACAGGTTCTCTGATCAGTCCCTTCGACGCTACCTCAATCATCTCTCGTTGACACACGGCCCTCGGGGCGGCGTCTGGGTGCGAGAAAGCAAATCACCCGCTATCGTGCAGCGGGAGAACCCGGACTGATCCCGGCCGGTGGCTCCTTCACTGGCACATGCATCACCAAAACTACTTTGGCTTGGACTCCAACTGCTTGAGCAGTTCGGGGGAGACCCGGCGATTCGCCGCGGGGGCCTCTTCTGTGGCCGGGGGCGGAGTCGGTTCATCACCCTTCGGGTTGCGAATGCCGAACCAGTAGATCAGCACAAGGGCGAGTACGAGAAGGCCACCGGCGATCCCCAGTTTCATCTTCTCTTGTTGGGACATATTGGCCCAGTCAGGCATTTCCATAGCGCGGCGTTCCTCGTTCGCGGCCGACGGTGCCCAGATCGGACATCGCCGTCCGAGCCGCACCATGCGGAGTCGGCCCGTTTGCGAATGCGGCTGAGAGGACTTGAACCTCCAAGGTATTGCTACCACTAGAACCTGAATCTAGCGCGTCTGCCAATTTCGCCACAGCCGCGGCGTGAGCGCAATGATAGTACCCGAATGAAACCGCGTACAGGTCCGCACGTGGCGTCCTATCGATCTCAAAAAAAGAGACACCGGATCAGTCGCCACGGTGTCCGCCCCGGGAGTTTCGACTCCCGAGCACCGTGAATCCCGATCCGGGTCCTTTATTCTCCCCGCCTACTTACCTTCTCGGCGGCGGAAACCGTCGGAAGATACCTTCAGCGAGTGACTAACCTCGCGACACACTCACGACAGGGTACAAAAAGCACACTGGCGCGCCAACACCTAATCATGCGAAGAAACTCTGAAAGCGGGATAAAAATGGCATGAGGGATCGCCAAATTAGTTATTCGGACGTTCCGCCACTTCGCCTAAAGCCGCGCACAGACGATCTACCGCGTTCTTGACCTCGATCAGTTCACGTTCCAGACGGGCGATCCGCTCGGTAATGTCACTTTCGCTCTGGTTATTCGGGGAATCCTTGGCAATTTCAGATCGAGAGTGTTCCGAATCGTGCGATAGGGCGGGGCAAAAGAGTTGTATGTAACGAGGAGCACGCTCCCCAGGCCGGGTCGGAACCTGCCGCACGTATGGCTCTGGACGACCCGCGAGTCCGTCGAGGGTGGCCTGCACCGACTCGAGCGAATCGAGAGGGTGCATCCTCGAGGCGTGGGAACGGAGTTCTCCCGCCGGCTGCGGGCCACGGAGCCAGAGTTCCGCCAGCAAGACCAGTTCCTCGGATGACACCTGGAACGTCTCGCGGGCGACATGCCGGAACTTGGAAACCCGGCTGCCCGAGAGCATGACCTCTCGGACAAGTTGCTTGGCCCGCAATCCATCGATGGCTTCGTAGACAGTCTCTTCCGAGTAGTTCGTGACCGGGTCGCGATTGTTCTTCTGATTGCACCCGATAGTCAGCGCATTGATGGAGAGCGGGTACTGGCCCGGCGTAGTCTGCGCTTTCTCGATCAGGGTGCCGAGAACGCGGCATTCGGCGGCGGTGAGTGTCACCATGCTCAAGGATACATCCCGCGCGGCAGCGCCGCAGGAGGGACGCTGACCCCGCCAGCGGCCCCACGACGCATGAACTCAACTCGCCTGCGCACGCGGGTGGGCGCGGTTGTAGGCGTCCTGCATCCGGGCGGTGGTGAGGTGGGTGTACACCTGGGTAGTGGAAAGACTCTGGTGGCCGAGCATCTCCTGAACGGTGCGGAGGTCCGCCCCGTTGTCGAGAAGGTGCGTGGCGAAACTGTGCCGCAGTGTGTGCGGGCTGATGGTCGGATCGAGTCCAACGGCCTTGAGGTACTTGTCGAGTTTTCGACGAACGGAGCGGCTGGAGAGACGGCCGCCGTGCTTGTTGACGAACAGCGCGGCGTTGGACGAGGCGCTCTTGCTTTCCTGGTGCAGAAGATCGAGGTATCGCTTGACCGCACCCACGGCGTGGCTGCCAAGAGGGACGATGCGTTCCTTCTTGCCTTTGCCCCGCACGCGGAGGGCTTCGTTGGCGAGATCGAGGTCCTCGGCATTGAGACCGACGAGTTCGCTCACGCGGATGCCCGTTGAGTAGAGAGTCTCGAGCATGGCGCGGTCGCGCCGTCCGAGCATGTCGGCATCGCCCGGCGCGGCGAGCAGACGCTCAACCTGCTCGATCGTGATCGCCTTCGGCAGCCGCTTGGCCTGGCGGGGCGTACGGATGGTCGTCATCGGGTTGCCGGTGCAATGTCCCCGCTTGTCGGCCCACTTGAAGAACGATCGGAGCGTGGCGATCTTGCGGGCCATCGTCGCGGATGAGTATTTGTGCTCACCCAGATGTGCCAGGAAACCACGGATCAGTTCAGAGCCGGCCGTGCGGATGATCTCGGTCACCGTGCGGCCCGGGATGGAGCCCGCGATGTCCGGGGAGCGCTTGGGCAGTTCCTTCTCAAAGGCTTCTTTCTCTCGCGCAGGATCGATCTCCACGCGGTGTTCCTTTATCAGGAACTCGACAAACTGGCGAAGATCCGCGCCGTAACAACGGGCCGTGTACGGGCTGAAGTGCCTCTCGTCCGAGAGATACCGCGTGAACGCATCGGTAATGGGTAGCATCGACATCTGAACACTCCTGACCGCAGGAAACCGTCCGCGGCGGCCGCGCGAAAATGTCGCACGGGCAACGCCGCTGCTCTTGTTCGTCGGCGTGGATTGATAACTACTTCAATCCTCGTCCGACTTTCGTTCCGAGTTGTCGGTCGTGGGCTCGCGCCACCGGCGCGAGTACTCGACCCTCCGCTCTTCCTTTCGTTCTCGGCCCCACGTTCGGTTCGTTCCGTGTGCTCGAATTCTGTTCCGATTTCCCGTTATGGGTGTCCATCATTACTTCTCGGTCTGTATCGTATCTACTTGTCCTGCAAGCACTTGGTTCGTTGCAGTGCGGCCTCTCAGTGAGTTATCGGGTTTTGTACCTACCTGAGTTTGGGATGCGGACACCCTCATCGCTTCTTGCTGTACGAGCACCTGTATGGTCCTATAAGTCGCAAACTCGGTGAATCGCTTGCTTGTAGAGGCATAACTCCGCCAGCCCAACGCTGTCGGTCCTTTGAGCCTGCCCGTGGCGTATGTCTGGAGGTCGGCAAGAACTTGATGGTTTCGGGCATCAAAGTGCTCGGAAGTCATGGCCAGTGGGGCATCGGAGGCGGCGAACGAGGCCGATGATTCGGTGGTGCTGGTCTGGATGTCTCGGCTCGAAGCGGTCGCTGCGGGAGAAACTTCGAGCGCTCCCGGACGGGCGAAGAGAGCCGCGGCGATCCCGATTTCAGGCTTGTATGAGTCCCACGCGGTGATCGTGGAGATCAGCACCGCATCGACACGCATCGCCTGAGCGAGCCGACGGGCATCGGCGGCGGACTGAGGAGCTTCCATCTTGAGGCCGCGGAGCGCTTCGATCGTTCGGTTGAGAGGCAGGCACCTCACCCCGCGGACCTGCTCTGCGGCCGCGACGAGCGCATCTCCTACGGCGAGCGTATCCACCTCGCTCGCTCCGGAGTCGTTGCGGGGCGGCACGACCGCCCAGGTCACCTCGCGTGCGCCCGTGTACGGGGCGAGCGTGGGCTGCGGCGGCACGATCGCATCTTTCGGGGTGCCCTGACACCCGGTGAGAAGAAACGCGAAACCGATCAGCGAGAGAGTTCGTTCGAGCATGTCGCCTCCTGCGAATCAAGCGCCGGGATCCTCCGGCGGGTGGGTACGGGCTAGTGGTGCGGGGAGTCGCTCGCGCCCGCCACGGCAGGGTCGGCGGGATGCGGTACGGGTGAAGAGGCGAGGGGATCGGTCGTGCCCTTTGCCGCGGCGACAGCCCGCGACGCGTCGAGAGACCAGATATTCTCGACACCGCCAGCGTTGGAGGTGTAATAGAGGCGATTGGAGGCCGTCCATACCGGGCCGAAACTCGCGGATGCATCCGAGGTAAGCCGCACCCTCGCATCACCATCGATTCCGATCATCCAGACCGAGGCGCGGCGCGGTCTTGTATCAGGATCGGCCACTGAGGCATCGACTTCGGCGAAAGCGACCCACTGCCCATCGGGGCTCCATGCCGGATTGATGAGCGCGGCATCGGGATGACCGGCGATTTCGGTGTTGTTCAAGGCGTTACCGTCGGCGTAGTCGAGCGTCCAGATGCCGAAGGATCGGCGGCCGCGATCCCGTCCGAGTTGAAAGAGAATCTTGTCTGCGCCGTTCTCGCCCGTGCCCGGTTTGGGACACCAACGCGGGTGCATGCCGTTCCCGATGAACGTCGCGGCGGCGGGGTTCTGGACCGGCGTGACCCAGAGTTCCCAGCGCCCGCTGGTGTCGCCGCGTCTGGAGTAGACAAGGCGGGTGCCGTCGGGGGACCAGGAGGGCTGAATCTCATCCGCCGAGTCGCTGGTGAGCTGGACCGCCTGGCCTCCTGAGGCGCTCATGACGTAGAGGTCCCAGTTTCCGGCGCGATTGCTGGCAAAGGCGATGCGCGAACCGTCCGGGCTGAGCGCGGGCATCGCGTCGTCGGCTGGGTCCGTGGTAAGACGCGTGATGATGCGGCTGTCGGTGCGCTTGATGTAAATGTCGGATGTGGGGCGGTGCTGCGTGCTGGCAAAGACCAGCCGTGTGCCGTCCATCGAGACACACGGATCGAAATCCGCGCCCTCTTCCGCAAAGGTCATGCGCCGAACGTTGGTTGTCACTCCGTTGAGTTCGTGGCTCACCCGCTCGTGTGGAGGCGTGTCGGTCTGGGCCGTCTGGGGTTGTTCCGGCGCGGGAGTCTGACCGGGCGTCGAGTGGCTGACGGCGGGCGCGGTGGTACCACAGGCGGAAAGCAGCATCGCCACGGCGGGCGCAACCAAACAGGGGATTAGAGTCTTCATGATGGATCACTCCGGAGCGAGGCCCGACGTGAGATAGCCCCTATCGGACGACGCGCCGAACGGGCACAAACGCGGGGGAGGGCATTGCCGAGAACAGGATCGGTTGAAGCCGAGCGCGAGTTCAGAATCGCACCGACCGCCTCGAAAAGGGGGGCTGCGGCGGGGTGTGCTCAACCGAGGAGTCTGGCATCCTTGAGAGCCGGGAAAGCGGAGCGCCATTCCGCGGCGGCCGCCGGGTTCACATCGACGCTCAAGATCCCGGGAGCATCGGTCAGTTCGCCGAGGATGTCGCCCTTCGGAGAGATCGCGATACTCCCGCCCGCGTAGTGAAGCATGGGGTCCTTGCCGGTGCGGTTGACACCGAAGACGTAGGCCTGGTTCTCGATGGCACGGGCGATGAGCAGGGCACGCCAGTGGTGGGCTCGGAGCGCGGGCCAGCAGGCCCCGATGGCGAAGACGTCCGCCCCCCGGCGCATCCCTTGACGGAAGAGTTCGGGGAAGCGAAGGTCGTAGCAAATGGCGGGGCAGACCCGCAGACCCTCCCAGGAGTATGTGACGATCTCGCGTCCCGGCTCAAACCGTTCCGCTTCACGCTGGAAGGGGTGAATTTTCGTGTACTCCACGAGAACTGAGTTTCCCGGAGCCACCACGGACATGACGTTGCGGGCGGCGCTCGCCTGGCATGGGGCGATGGTGCGGCCGCCCTGGACGGTGACCTTCAGTTCGTCTGCGAGTTCGGAAAGAAAGGCCAGGGTTCTGCCGGATGTGTCGCTCGTTCGCTCGATGCGGAACGAGAAACCGGTATCGAACATCTCCGGAAGTACCAGAAGATCACCGGGGGAGATGCCGGCTTTGTCGGTCAGATTCCGCACGGACTCGAAGTTGGAAACGGGGTCTTCCCACGCGATATCGAGTTGGACGAGGTGCGCTTTCACTGTGGAGTGTACCTGTCGTTGCGGGCCGAGGAATGTCCAGATCACCGCAAAAGCGAGGGAGTCCGCGTGAGAGGCGCGTGACCTGGGTCGGAGGCCTGCTCGTTCATCACCGAGGGAGACCGCAGGACACACTCTCGGCCTCCTACGCTCCGCCCGGCATGTCCGAGCGCACCCTCCAGAACGACCCCGCCAGCCGGGACTACACGCCCGGCGCAGCGCCGTTGACCAATGACGAGCCGGCGGCGCCGCCCCCGGCCGGGCCTGTGCTCTTCGAGATCGCGTGGGAAGTGTGCAACCAGGTGGGCGGCATCTATCAGGTGCTGCGCAGCAAGGCCCCGCTGATGGTACAGCGCTGGGCGGATCGGTATTGCCTGATCGGTCCGTACGACGCGAAGTCCGCCGCGGTCGAGTTCGAGGAGATGAAGCCCGCGGCGTGGATCGGGCGGGCGGTGCAGGCGCTGCGCGATCAGGGGCTGGTCGTTCACTACGGGCGATGGCTGGTGCCGGGGCGGCCGCGAGTTCTGCTCATCGAGCATTGGCAGGGAGCGGAACGGCTCGCGGATGCGAAGTACCGCCTCTGGGCGGACCACGGGATCCCCGCGCCGCAGCAGGATCACCTGATCGATGGGGTGATCAGTTTCGCGGACGCGGCGGTCCGGCTCTTCTCGGCGCTGTGCGACTCCCGAAACGCTGGCCCGAAGCCGCCCGCGGCGAACGCCCCGATCATCGGTCATTTCCACGAGTGGATGGGCGGCCTGGCGATATCAGAGATCCGCCGGCGCGGCCTGCCGGTGGCCTGCGTCTTCACGACGCACGCGACGCTCCTGGGCCGGTACATCGCCAGCAGCCGCGACGACTTCTACGACCAGTTGCGTTGGATCGACGACGCGGCGGAGGCTCAGCGTTTCAACATCGTGTGCCAGCACGGGATCGAGCGGGCGTGCGCGCACGGGGCACACGTCTTTACGACCGTTTCGGCGGTGACGGCGGAAGAGTGCGCCCAGCTCCTGGGTCGCCCGGTGGATGTCGTGCTGCCCAACGGCCTGACCATCGGGCTGTACAACGCGGGGCACGAGCAGCAGCGCCTGCACGGGGAGTACAAGGAGCAGATCCACCGGTTCACGATGGGTCACTTCTTCCCTTCGTATTCATTCGACCTCGACCGGACGCTCTATTTCTTTACATCGGGCCGCTACGAGCCGAAGAACAAGGGCTTTGACCTCTGCCTGGAGTCCATGGCCCGTCTCAACGCGGAACTGAAGCGGGCCAACCTGGGAAAGACCGTGATCTTCTTCGTCATCTCGCGTCGGCCCACGCGCAGCATCAACCCGCTGGCGATGGAGAAGCGGGGGGTCCTGAATGAACTGGCCGAGGTGTGCGAGAAGATCACCGACGGGGTGAGGCACCGGCTCTTCGCCCGGGCCGCGTCGGGCGGCAAGCTCCACCTCGAGGACCTGATCGATGAGTACTGGATGCTCCGCTACCGCCGAGCCCAGCACGCGCTCAAGCAGAACTGCCTGCCGATGGTCGTGACCCACATGCTGGAGGATGACCTGCACGACCCGGTTCTGAACCAGATCCGGTACCTGAACCTCATCAACTGGGAGCACGACCCGGTGAAGGTCGTCTATTGCCCGGACTTCATCACGCCGACCAACCGGCTCTGGGGGATGGAGTACGACCAGTTTGTTCGCGGATGCCACCTGGGCCTTTTCCCAAGCATGTACGAGCCATGGGGGTACACGCCCCTGGAGTGCGCCGCGATGGGCGTGCCCAGCGTGACCAGCGACCTGGCCGGGTTCGGACGCTACGTCCAGGAGAATCACCCCAACCCTGAGCAACATGGGATGATGGTCCTGCGTCGGCGGGGGCGGAGTTTTCACGACGCCTCGGCGGATCTGACCCGGTACTTGCTTGATTTCTGCAAACTCGAGCGGCGGGAGCGGATCGCGCTCCGCAACGAAGTGGATAAACGCTCCTGGGAGTTCGATTGGGCAAAACTGGGACGGGCGTATCACGCTGCCCATGATCTTGCCGTGGGCCGCTTCGAGTCAGAGCGCACGGGCGGGGGCGTGGCGATGTTCTCGGCGGCGAGTCTGGCACGCCGGGGCGCCGATGCTGATGAGGCCGACAACCGCTAGGATTGCAGCAGTCGGGATTGTGATGGACCAGTCCCGCACCGAAAGAGCCACCGATGACCACCGAGAACAACTCCAACCCCGCGTTCGTCAAGGCATTTCTTCCCGGCCTGATTCTGGGCTTGGTCGTCGGGGCGCTGGCGGGAGCCTTTCTGCCCCCGATGCTCAGCGGCGGCGATGTGATCGGGCCGATGCCCGCCACGACGGGCAACTCGCTCAAGACCGGCGCACCGGACTCGCGGCAGCGTGAGTTGGATGCGCTGAGCAAGAGCGAGGTCAAGCCGGAAGAGGGCGTCGCTCCGGCGGCATCGCCCGATGCCGAGAAGCAGCCCGAACCAAAGCCCGAGTCAGCAACTCCCCCGGCGAAACCGGAGCCGAAACCAGCGGACAACCAGCCCGCCGAAGCCTCACCCAAGTAAAGCGAGCGCCGCGACGTGAACGACCGCGTGCGCCGATGCGCCATCCAGAACGCTGAAACGTCACGGCTCCTGGGCGTGCCCTATGTGCCGATGTATCGAACAGGCCTCGATGTCTCGGAGATCACACCCGCGAGATCGCCTGAACCGCAAGACGGCACCACATCGAACATCCAAACCGCGTCGCCGCCGCCCGCACAGCCCGGCCCCCTGCTGATCGAGGTCAAGGCCTCTGGCACTTCTGCGCAATCGACACCGCCCCCTGAGATGGATGCGCCCCCGGGCGTGCCGAAACTCCCGGCGTGGTTGCCGACGTGCGATGCGGCGACGGCCGCGTCGCGCACACGCGAGCAAGCGCGGGCGGCGCTGGATGCGCTGCGGTCCAGGTACGAGGCCGATGCCCCGCACAGGCACTTCAAGACCGACCACCACAACATCGTGTGGGGCGAGGGCGACCCTCGGGCATCGCTCATGTTCATCGGCGAAGCGCCGGGGGAGGAGGAGGACAAGGCCGGCCGTCCTTTCGTGGGCCGCTCGGGACAGTTGCTCGACAAGATGATCATCGCGATGGGCCTCTCGCGCGAGAAGGTCTACATCGCCAACACGCTCAAAACGCGACCGCCCGACAACGCCACGCCCACGCTGCGAGAGACGCATCTGTGCGCGCCCTATCTCTTTGAACAGATCGCCATCGTCGGGCCGAAAGCGATTGTGACGCTCGGGCTGCCCGCGACGCGGCTGATCCTTTCGACGGAAGCAACGATGGGATCGCTGCGCGGCCGTTGGGCGGGGTTCACGCTGCCCGATGGCCGACGCATCCCGGTCATGCCCACGTACCACCCGGCCTACGTGCTGCGTTCATACACTGATGAGGTCCGCGGCAAGGTCTGGTCGGACCTGCAACTGGCGATGAAGAAACTGGCCGAGTGACGTGATCCCCTGTGATCGGACGTACCGGCATCATGCCCGAACCGCGTACGATAGTTCTCGTGCTACTCCCGGAGAGATTGATGTGCGTTGCGAATTGATTGTCAGCATACCGATGTTGGTCTGCGGCGTTTGGCCCGCCTGGGCCCAGGTGGGTTCCGTTGATCTGTCGCGGTACGTCCGCATCGGAAGGTACAACCTTCCCGCGCCCGGGCAGACACCGGCGCCTGTCGGGAGTCTGCTTGCGGAGGAAGCGTCGGGGGTCACGTACAACCGGGACACGGGAACCCTCTTTGTTGTGGGCGATCGTGGCACCTCGGTGGTGCAGGTTACCAAGACCGGCGCACTGATCGACTCCATGACGCTGGCGGCGGGCTCTTCGCCTCAGGGCACGGCGTTTTATGATGTCGAAGGGATCACCTGGATCGGCAACGGTCAGTTCGTGATCGTGGAGGAGCGGTACCGCATCGCGAATCGGTTCGTCTACACCGCGGGGACGACGCTGGGGTTGGCCGGGGCACAACGGGTCACGCTCGGCACATCCACGGGGAACAGCGGGCTGGAGGGCGTGGCGCACGACCCGCTGACCGGGGGCTTCATCTTCGTGAAAGAAAAGTCGCCGCAAGGCGTCTTTCAAACAACGATCAACTTTGCCAACGGCACCGCGAGCAACGGCTCGCCGACGACAGCGAACTCGGTCAACCTCTTCTCGCCGGCGCTGCTGGGTGTGACGGACCTCGCGGATGTGTACGCCCTGTCGGCGCTCCCATCGCTGGCGGGGCACCCGGACTACAGCCGGTTGCTCATCCTGAGCCAGGAGTCCGGCCGCGTGCTGAAAGTGGATCGATCGGGGAACATCCACGGTGTGCTGGTGCTGCCGCGGGATCCGGACAACCCACTCTCCATCGAGGAACAGCACCACGAGGGCCTGACGATGGACGATGACGGCCTGCTGTACATCGTGAGCGAAGCGGGCGGCGGGGCTGAGGAAATCCCGCAGTTGTGGGTCTTTGCCCCACCCAGGTATCTGTGCGGGTGTGCGGCGGACTTCAACGCGGACGGCGGTGTGGACGGGGCCGACGTTGATGCCTTTTTCGCATCGTGGGAGGCGGCCCGATCGTGCGCGGACGTTAACGAGGATGGGGGCATCGACGGTGCCGATGTCGATGCCTTCTTTTCCCGGTGGGAAGCGGGCGGCTGCGAGTGAATGGCGTGATCGACCCAACCACCCCGTCCACGTCCGCGCGGGGACTTCGGCGGCTTCGCGGCGTATAATCAGTCCAGACGGTGGCCATAGCTCAGTTGGCAGAGCACGAGGTTGTGATCCTCGGGGTCGCGGGTTCAAGTCCCGTTGGTCACCCTTTCATCCCGCGGCGGGTTTCAATGCCGCATCGCACACCCCGCACAACTGGTCGATGAGTGTGAACGGGTCCGCCCCCGCGGACGGTTCGGTGATCGCCGCGGCGGCCTTGTTCGCGGCCGCAGTGAAAGCCGGGTTGTTGAATGCCGCCGCGGCGCCTTTCAGGATCAGACACAGAGGCATGGCTTTCACCGCGTCTTTGGCGGCCAGGGCCGCCCGGAGGCCATCGGCGGTTTTGCGCATTTCGGCGAGGAGTTCGGGCGCGACCGGCGCGCCAACCGGACCGATCGCCTGGGCTTTGGACTTCGCGCTCGAAATCGGCGCGATCAACAGACGCTCCGCGAGGGCACGCATCACCGCCTCGTGCTCCAGGGGCTTTGTGAGCACACCGAACTCGCCGGCGAGGCCCGAAGGATCGCCGCTCATCAGGAACGCCGCACCCGTGAAGCCGTTCTCCCTGAGTTTCGCCAGGAGTTCCGGCCCGGTCATGTCCGGGAGCGCTGCGCCGACCATGACGACCTCGAACGCGCCGCCGGCGGCGAGCGCCTCGGCCCCGGTCTTGAAGTGCGTCACCAGCAGTTCCGTCTCCCGGAGAAAGTGCTGCACAATCCGCGAACTCATGTGGCACTCTTCCACGAGAAGGACCCGCCCTTTCAACTTGTCCGGCGCAACGCGCTCGAGCGAGTAGACTTCCTGCCCGCGCTCGGGTGCGATGTAACGGCGAAGATCCACGGGATTGTTGAACTTCACCCCCAGTTCGTGCAGCGTGCCCCTGCGGTGGGAGCAGCGGCAGATGACGCCGGGCACATCGTCGGCACCGCCGCCGACTCTCGGAAGGTGAATCCGGCACGCTGTGCCGGGATGAAAATACCCGTTGTGGAGCAGACAGGCCCCGCCGCGCGAGATGTTGCGGCAGGCCAGTCGCAACTCCACCTCGGACCCTCCCGGATGCACGATACGAAGCGCGATACTGGCATGGCGAAAGGGCCAACGCGCAAAGTCTCGGCGGATCGGCGCGGCCTCGCCCTCGGACTCGCGATGGTCAAGGCCCTCCAGGAGTTCCGAGAGTTCGTGATCCGCCAGCCCGATCGTGTTCACACGCCCCGCGGCCACGATTTTGGCCCCCGATGTGGTGCCGACGGAACGAACGGTGGCGACAGGGCGAGGGGGCATGCGGGTGGGTTTCCTTCCGGCTTGGGCTCGCGGCCGGGGATCAGGCCGCGGGACTAGATCGGCATCGCGGGAAGGGTGATTGACCATCCGCCTTCAATCACACGCGGAGCGATGCTCTCCAGGCTTCACAATGACCCGAGTCGTTGTGCACGCACACCACCCGAAATAGGTGGTTACAGAAATCAAGCCGCGGGCATTGGGGATGCGCGGATCGCGCGCATGTAACAGTTGGGTCAGACGTCGAGGTTGCGTACCTCGAGGGCGTGTTCTTCGATAAACCGGCGTCGCGGCTCAACCTCCTCGCCCATCAGGATGGAAAAGAGCTGGTCGGCTTCGCTGGACATGTCCATGTTCACCTTAAGCAGCACCCGCTTCGTGGGATCCATGGTGGTTTCCCAGAGTTGTTCGGCATCCATCTCGCCCAGGCCCTTGAAACGCTGCACTTCAAGGCCGCGCCGGCCTAACTCGCGCAGACCATCAAGGATGGAGGGGATGTTCGGGCATTCCACGATGTTGCCGCGGGAGGAGGGCTTGGCGGCCTTGCCGGTTTCCGCGGCTTCATCGGCAATCTCGGACTCCGCGGCGGGAAGAGGCTCTTCGGCTGGCGATGACTTCGAGACCATCCACGCGAAGCGCGAAGGGAGACGCTCACCGGTGACCGCTTCACCTTGGACGGCCGCGTACGCCACATGAGAGACGGGGATTCCCAAAGACCTGAGTTCCGCGAAGATGCGGTCGAGTTCACGGTTCTCGTGCAGTTCGCGGACGGTGGCGCGTCCGTCGCCCCCATGACCGTTCTGGGCGGCGGTGTCGGCGAGGTGCAGACCACGCCGATTGACAACTGCCAGGGCATCGTGCTCGGACCACGCGTATTCATCACCAGCCCGCCACGAAACCTTGTGGGTGGGCAGGCGCCCGGCACCGGAGGGATCTTTTTCGGCCTGACCGATGAGGTCGGCGAAACGGGTGCCGCGGCGCTCCGCGATGGTCACCAGTTCGGCCAGGCGGCGGAGGTGCTGCACCAGGCGACGCAGCGCCTGGCCCTCGATACGGCGGGCTTCCTTGGCGTCATAACCACGCTCATCGCCGGAGTGATCGGGCAGTTCGCGGATGATCAACATCGCCCCTTCGATGCCGATGTCCATGAGAGCATCGTCGAGGGCTTTGTCGTTCAGAACATAGGTGCCCTTCTTGTTCCTCGCGCCAGACTTGGCCAGTTTGTAGAGCGGGGGCTGGGCGATGTACACGTGGCCGCGTCGGATGAGTTCCTGCATCTGCCGGAAGAGGAACGTGAGCAGCAGCGAGCGGATGTGGCTGCCGTCCACATCGGCGTCGGTCATGATGATGATCTTGCCGTAGCGGAGTTTGGAGATGTCGAGTTCATTGCCGATGCCGACGCGCAGGGCGGCGATGAGCGTGCGGATCTCCTCGAAGGCGAGCATCTTGTCGATCCGGGCCTTTTCGACATTGAGGATCTTGCCCTTGAGGGGGAGGATGGCCTGCGTCTCGACGTTGCGGCCCTGCGTGGCCGACCCACCGGCCGAATCACCCTCGACGATGAAGAGTTCGCTCTCTTCGACGTTGCGGGTCTTGCAGTCGCGGAGCTTGGCGGGCAGGCCGCCGCCCTCGAGGCCGCTTTTGCGTCGGGTGAGTTCGCGGGCCTTGCGGGCGGCCTCGCGGGCCTGGGCGGCAACGATGCCCTTGAGGCAGAGCCGCTTGGCCTCGGCGGGGTGCTCCTCGAGCCAACTGTCAAGCCCGTCGCTCACGGCGCCGCTGACGAAACTCTCGATCTCGGGATTGAGGAGTTTCTCCTTGGGCTGGTTGTTGAAGGTCGGGTTGGGGAGTTTGACGGAGACGATGGCGATGAGGCCCTCGCGCAGGTCCTCGCCCGAGGGGACGGGGTCTTTGTCCTTGATGATCCCCGTCTTGCGGGCGTAGGCGTTCATGACGCGGGTGAGCGCGACCTTGAAGCCCGCGCCGTGCGTGCCGCCGTCCACGTTGTTGATGTTGTTGGCGAAGGTGAGGAGCGTTTCGTTGTACCCGTCGTGGTACTGGAAGGCGACCTCGGCCACAAAACTCTGGGCGGTATCCTCACGACGGAAGTACACGGGCGCGGCCACGGGTGTCTTGCCCGTCATCAGGTGCTGCACATACTCCGCCAGGCCGTTGGTGGCTTTGAACGTCTCGGAGCGGATGCGCCCGTCGGGGCCGACGCGTTCATCCGTGAAACGAATGGTGACGCCGGGGTTGAGGAAGGCCAGTTCCCGAAGCCGGTTGGCGACCGTGGCGGAATCGAAGGTGGTATCCGGGAAGATATCCGGATCAGGACGGAACGTGACTGTTGTGCCGCGGGGCCGCAACGCCCCGGCGGGGATCGGCCCCACCTCCCTCAGCGGAGTGGTCACTCGGCCTCGCTCGAACCCGATGGAATAGATTCGTCCGTCGCGGAAGACCTCGGCGTCAAGGTACTCGGAAAGGGCATTGACGCACGACACGCCCACGCCGTGAAGGCCGCCCGACACTTTGTACGCGCTTCCCTCCTGCTGAAACTTGCCCCCGGCGTGAAGTTTGGTGAGGACGATCTCGACCGCGGGCTTGCCGTTGAGGTTCGGGTCCTCGTGCTTCATCGGCTCGACGGGGATGCCTCGACCGTCATCGATGACCTGGCAGGACCCATCGGGCTGGATGGTCACATGGACAAAGGTCGCGTGCCCGGCCATGGCCTCATCGATGGAGTTATCGACGACCTCGTAGATCAGGTGATGCAGCGCGTTCAGACCCGTGCCGCCGATGTACATGCCCGGGCGCTTGCGCACGGCATCCAGCCCTTCCAAGACCTGGATCTGATCCGCGCCGTACTCGCCGTTCACCTGACCGATGGCTGTCTCGGGTCGGGATTCAGGAGCATCCGTAGCAGCATCGGGAGAAAGTCGCGGGCCTGAAGTCGGTTTGATCGCTGCCATGCGTGGTGTGTCATCCGGTTAGGGTTGTGGGCGAACCGAGTCGCCGAGAGTCCGGCATAAAATTCGATCCGGCAAGGCGTCCGGATCGGACACCGAAAACCGGACGTGAATCATAGGTTCGTTCATCATACACAGCATTGAAAACCCCCGTTTTTACACAATGAATGATCGAATTTGTTGAGTGATACGGCCTCGCTCAGGTGCAAGATCACACCTGACACAGACGTATCACAGGTGGGTTTGGATTTGGACTGCATTTTGTCGATCTGCGTGGGGTTGAACATCCTTCCACAAACCGCACACAATACAAACATAGATGGCGGAGATGTGAGTTCACCGATCACATCCGCAGGAGGTGCGATCGAAAGACCGGAACCCGATCCGATCCATGTGTCGCATCAAGATGTCGAACCAGCCGTCGCGACTCCGTTTGCGCCCGCGATCTTCATGATCTCCGGGGTGTTGATGCCGGTGATTCTCGCGCTGATGCTGCTTGTAAAGGCGCTGCGGCTTCCGTTGGCACCGATGGCAATCACGATTGCAGCCGTCGGTGTTGCGGTCGGGTTGTGGTACGGCATCCGCGTCTGGCATCGATCGGTAGCAGGGTGGAAGCGGGCACGGGACGCGACCCGCTCCGATCCTTCGTTTCGAATCCGCGTGATCGGTGAGGGCGCGGACACCTCGAAACTCGTCGCTGACCTGCCCGATGTCCCCTTTGAACCCGTTGTTGGGTTCGCCTGGTTCGCCGCGGCGTACGTGTCCGATCAGCGGGCCTCTTCCGCGACGTCATCGGATCCCAAACAGTCGCCGCTGAAAGCCCTGTCCGAGATGACCCACCCGCAGAAGTGGCTGATCGCGTGCCTCACCATCATCTTCATTGTGGCGATTTTCACGGCGCAGTGGCACATCCTCGGCTCGCGCCAAGCCTTCGGCCCGCTTCAGTTCTGGGCCGGATTCGGCCTGGCGAGTATCGCGGCGGCGTTTCTGACCCCGACGTACGTACGCGTTGCCCCGGGATCGCTGGACATCCTCCGATTCGGCTGGCGGCCGAAAGGACTGCCCGCGTACGAGCACTGGGATCTTCGAGAGTGCCGCGTCCTGGTGGATACACGCCTCAAGCGTGCGCGGATCACCGGGCCGGGTATCGGCCCGCGAAGGGATGTCGTGCTCTCGCTCTTTCAGATCGCCGGAGGACAACGCTTGGTAGCGCGGGCCATCCTCCGCGCAGCACGGACCCGTCACCCCACGCCCCCGCTCCCGACCGATGCGCTGGTGGGATAAGACCAGAATTCACGGATCGAATCGCCCGGGAGAGCGGAGTCGAGCATCGGTGGTGATGAATCGTGCCCCCGCCGAAGGGACAGCGCCGGGTTCAAAGACATCATCACGGAACGACGCGGACGGTGCTGACCTTCATCGCCAGCATCTCGTAGATCTGCGCGATGTCGTCGTGGAGCATCCTCACGCAGCCCATCGAGCGAGATTGGCCGATGCTGTCCGGCTCGATCGTGCCGTGGATGCCGAAGCCGGTGTGGACCGACGAATCACCCACGCCCTGCCACCCGAGCCAGAACTCGCCGATGGGGTTCTTGGGATCATCAGCGGCGAACTTCTCACCGGTGCGGGGGTTGGTCCACGGCGGGTTCTTCTGCTTGTTGCGGATCACGAAGACGCCCAACGGCGTGCCGTTGCTCTCGCCCAGTCCCACGCGGTAGGAGCGGATGTAGAGCCAGTTCTCGGGATCATCGGGCGAACCCGCGAAGAGGTCGAGGCGGAAGTCGCTCTTGTCGACCACGGCGTGGAAGGGGCCGCGGACGAGTTTGAGTTTCTGGCCCACCTTCAGGTCGTTGGGGCTGGTCAGCTTGTTGACCCGCTGGATGAGCATCCATTCGGTCGAGAGTTCACGCTTGCGTCGGATGCGCTCCAGCGCATCGCCCGCGACCACGGTGTACATCTCTGTCAGCCCGTCGCCCGGGGTCACGTTGGGTGAAAAGACCAGATTCTCGTTGATCGCGGTGAGCTTGGAGCGAAGCACATCCGCATCCGCGCGTGACACTTCGGGGTTGAGCAGCGCCTTGCTGTAGAGCGTCCTGGCCTCCACGAGTTTGTTGGCCGCCATCGCCCGATCACCCGCTTCGATCTGGGTTCTCACACTCTGGGATGATGCGGTCGAGGTCAGCGATGGCGTCGGGGGCGCGAACCCCTCGTCCTTCAGTGGTGTCGAGCCAGATGGCGGGGTGGGCGGGCTGACCAAGTCCACCGGGCCGGGTTTGCCGATGTCACCGGCGGGCGGAGCGCCTTCTTTCGCCTGTGTATCGAGTGGCCGGCCTGTCATCGCCTCCGTGAGCGAACCGGGCAGGTTCGGGGGCGGGTTCACGGCCTTCTGCTCCACCGTCACCGGGGCCTTGTTCGCGTCTGTGTTGGCGCTGAGCGAAACGGGCGGCACGCTCCGTGAGTCGGGTGTGGAGTTGAGCGTGGTGCGGCTGTCGGTGTGGGACGTGCCGCCGGTTGAACCCTTGGCCTCGGAGGCGCCACCGCCGCGGAGTTTCCACACACCGAAAACCGCGCCGGCCGCCACGAGCACCATCGCGGCGCCGATCCAGACTTTGTTGGCGTTCGCCGCGGGTCTGCGTCCGCTTCTGGCCATCACGGGGCGGCTTGTCTCGGAAGAGCGTTCGAGTTGAGAAGGAAGTGCCATGGTCAGTCCTTTGAGTCCTGTCTTCTGTGGAACGGCTCTCCGAGCCGTGTGTGGTTCCGATCCGTCTTCGCGGTCCATTGCCGCGTCGGTGTCACGACACCGTCGAGCCTCGCATCGTGCGGTTCCCGCGGCACTCTCGCCACCATGTGCTCATCGAACGCCGCCCCGATGCAGGCCGCCCGCAGTTGCGGGTCTACAAGGAACCGATCATAGAACCCCCCGCCGCGCCCGACGCGAAAACACGCCGGATCAAACGCCACTCCGGGCACAATCACCAGCGATAGATCGCCCAGATTCACCGCCGGCGCCTCGGCCCCAGGCTGCATCACGCCGCGGCCTGCATCCTCCAGCCCCACACCCCATTCCCGAACCGCCCGGGGCGTCATCTGCGACTCGCCCCAGTTCACCCGGGGCAGGCACACCACCCGTCCCGCCTTCAAAGCAGCTCGGGCCAGGTCCCCTACATCGACCTCGCCGGGCATCGGCCAATACAGCATCACCGCGCCCGCCGCCGTGTCTCCCCCCCACCACTCACCCGCGATGATCCGTCGGCAGACCGCGGCGCTCTCCAATGCGACCCTTGCCGGTGACATCGCTTGCAGCGCTGCTCGCGCGGCCCGCCTCAACCCGGGTTTGTCGCCGGTTTCATCGCTCACAATAAACGCTCGCTCAGGCCCCAGTATCGACCAACTGCCGCGGCGGAGGTCACACATTGCCGGTCCCTCTTACCCCTGCGGCTGAGACCTCGAGGCCGCCTGCTGCCGCGCCTTGCGGGCGGCCTCGAGGAGTTCCTTCATCGCCTTCTCCGCGCCTCGTTCGGTCGGTCGGTAGTAGTGCTTCTCGACGCCTAAATAGTCTTGCCGCCCAAGGCCATCGGCGTGCTGGTGGCTGTAGTCGTAGGCCTGGCCCTTGCCGAACCCCTGCACCCCGCCGACGCTCAATTCGCCTGCCTTGCGGACGTTCCCGTCCTTCAGGTACACGGGCACCTGCACCGTGCGGCCCTCGCGGACATCGGCGAGGGCCTCGTCGATCGCGAGGTACGCCGCGTTGCTCTTGGGCGCACACGCCAGGTACACCGCGGCCTGGGAGAGCGTGATACGGGCTTCGGGCATGCCGATCCGTTCGACGAGTTCCCATGCCGCGGCGGCGACCATGATGCCGCGGGGGTCGGCGTTGCCGATGTCCTCGCTCGCCAAGATCGCCAGGCGGCGGGCGATGTACCGGGGGTCTTCACCGGCTTCGAGCATCCGCGCGATCCAGTAGACCGCGGCATCGGGGTCGCTGCCACGGATCGACTTGATCATCGCCGAGATCGTGTCGTAATGCTCATCGCCGGTGCCGTCGTACACCGCCGCCTTCTGCTGGATGGAATCCTCGGCGACGGCACGATCGATGGTGATGCCCCCGCCACCGCCGGGGCCACTGGAGAGCACCGCGACCTCCAGCGCGGTCAAGGCCCGCCGCACATCACCATCGCACTTGACCGCCCAGACTCGAAGGGCCTCATCGGTCACGGTCAGGGGGAGCGTGCCGTACCCGTTCGTCGGGTCCGCGATGGCCCGGCGCAGCGCGGCGATGATGTCTTCCTCCCCCACCGCTTCCAGTCTGAAGAGCGTGCTGCGGCTGACGAGGGCGGAGTTGACGGCGAAGAGCGGGTTCTCCGTCGTCGCGCCGATGAGCGTGATGAGGCCTCGCTCCACATCGCTGAGCAGGACATCCTGCTGCGACTTCGTGAACCTGTGGATCTCGTCGAGGAACAGGATGGTGCGACGCTTCTCGTGCTCCAACCGGCGGGCGGCCTCATCCACGATCTCGCGGATGCGCTTGACGCCCACCGACGCCGCGTTCTCCCGCTCGAAATGGCGTTTGCTCACCCCGGCGATCAGTTCCGCGAGCGTGGTCTTGCCCGTGCCCGGCGGGCCGTGCAGGATGATGCTCGTGATGGCATCGGCCTCCAACATGCGGCGGAGCAGTTTCCCCGGCCCCAGGATGTGCTTTTGGCCGACGAACTCGGCGAGCGAGCGCGGGCGCATCCGCAGCGCCAGCGGCTTCACACGGTCGCGGGCCTTCTCGCGTTGATCGTTCCAGAGGTCGGGCACGAGGGGAGGGTAGTGGGCACCGTACAGATCGTGCCGGATACCCAACAGTTCATCCGCGGGACATCCCCAATCGTCCGGTTCTTCCGGGATTTCCGAGGTGAGTGGTAAAGAAGTAGGGCAGACGGCCCCGGCCCACACCGGAGCACTCACTACCCTCGTGAGTGATCGACACTCACTGCCACCTCACCTTCCCGGATTTTCAGGAACCCGCGTACACGGGCGGCACCGCGGCGGTGCTGCGCAAGGCGGCGGAGAGCGGCGTGACCGGGTGCATCACGGTCTCGACCACGCCGCCGGATGCGGCCGAAGCGCTCTCGGTGGCGGTGCGGTTCCCGAATGTCTGGTGCAGCGCGGGGGTCCATCCGCTGTACAGCGATGAAGGACCGCACGATTGGGGGCTACTTCGGCGGGTCGCGGCCCACGAACGCTGCATCGCGTGGGGTGAACTGGGTCTGGACAATCACTACAAGGAACCCGCCCGGGCCACGCAGGATGCCGTGCTGGAACACCACCTCGCCCTGATCGAATCGTGCCGGCGCGAGGGGCTGGACAAGCCCATCATCATCCATTGCCGCGAGGCGTTCGATGATGTACTCCCGGTCCTTCGCCGTTCGACGCTCGACCCCGCGCGCTTCGTCTTTCACTGTTTCACCGGCACGCCGGATGATGCCCGCAAGGTGCTCGACTTCGGCGCGTGCGTCTCCTTCACGGGGGTGGTGACGTACAAGAACGCTTCGGGAGTGGCCGAGGCCGCGCGGCTCGTGCCCGCCGACCGCATCATGGTCGAGACCGATGCACCGTACCTCTCGCCCGATCCGCACCGGGGCGTTCGGCCCTGTGAGCCGTGGATGGCGAGCGTGACGGCCCTCCGGCTCGCCCAGATCCGCGGCGTGGCGTGGGATGAGTTTCACGCGCAGATCAACGCCAACGCCGCCCGGTTCTTCGGCGTTTCATAGTCCCTCACACCTCACCCGAACCCCCGAGACCCGGCCAACAACTCCATTCGCGCGAAATCCACTCAGGGCACCGGCACCTCATCGCCGTCGAAATCCCGTCCGCCGAGACCGTTGCGCGTATACCGGTACACCCCCTGCACGCTGGTGCCGCTCGAGGGCAACGGCGCCTCCCACGCGGTGGGCTGGTAGGTGAAGGTCGTCGGCAGCATCACGCGCGGGTTCGTGGGGTTGAAGCCCCGGTTCGCTGATGCCGTAGGCCGCACACGAACACTCCCATCTGTGAAGCAGACCGGGACACGGGCCTCGTTGAAGGCGAAGAAGATCACCCTGGTGCCGAAGTGCCGCTGCGCGGAATCCCACACGAAGGCCTTCTGTGACGGGTGGAACACCTCGCTTAATCTTCTGCCGCCCAGCACCGCGCCAGATCCAATCATGAATGTGTTGTGCGTCGTGCTTTGAGAGATGGTGCCCTCGGAGCCGCTCGCGTAATCACTGCTGTAAAAAGCCGGCCCCATCTCATAACTGCTGCTGTACGGCCAGCGCTGGCTGCCGGTGCCGGGCGATGGTTGGGGGGGATACTGGCCCTGGTCGAAACCCGCGGGGTCGCTCGCCCAGAGCGACAACGGTTGATCTTCAGGTGAAATCGCCGCCTTCATCGGCAGGTTCGATCCCAGATAGTCCGCCAGGACCAGATGCCAGAACTTGATGTGCGGAATCCACCCCTGGATCGCGGGCATGTCGGGCCGTTGCCCGCGACGCCGCAGAATGTCCACCGCTTGTGCCGCGGCGGCGCTGAGCGCATCGGAGTACGGCCCCCGAAGGTCGGGGAACGTGGAGGGCGTTACGACGCCGGCACGCCAGGAATAGGAGTAAATCAACCCCGCGCTGTCCGCGGCGTACGCCTCCAGCCCGCTGCCGAACTGACGCAGATTGCCCATCGACTCACCGAGGCTCGACAGGCGGCGGGTTCGCTGCCCCGCGACCATCAAGAGCGCGAGAGCGCAGAACACAACCGTGATGAGCATGAACGCATCTGGGAGTGCGAATCCGCGACGAGTGAACAAGCGAGTCATTCAATATCCTCAAGTATCGATCGGGACTTGGTATTCTACAGATGCTTCCGGGATCGGTTGCGGCGGGTCGCGGCACGCGAACCCCTACCCTTCACCATGCCCACTGCCCCGTTGGCTCCCACCACTGAGTTTTTGACCGCCGCCGCGGCGCTGGGCATCGAGTTTGAGCCGGGCGATCTGGAGAAACTAGGCAGGTATCTGGCCCTGCTGTTGGAGGTCAACCAGACCACAAACCTGACGGCCATCCGCGAGCCCGATGCGGCCTGGATGAAGCACATCCTCGATTCGCTCACGCTCTTGCCGGTCTTGAGCACACTGGAGGATGGGGATCGCGTGCTGGATGTCGGATCGGGCGGCGGCCTGCCGGGCATCCCGTTGGCCATCACGCTCCCATCCCTGCGCTTCACACTGCTCGAAGCCACGGGCAAGAAGGCGGAGTTTCTTCGGCGTGCCGCGACGGAACTAGGACTGGCCAATGTCACGGTACTTCAGTCCAGGGCCGAAACAGCCGCCCACGACCGTGGAGTCCGCACGGCGAAGGGCCGAACCGAAGGACACCGCGAGGCCTACAGCGCGGTAGTTGCGCGTGCGGTGGGTCGGCTGGCTGTGCTGGCCGAACTCACCGTGCCATTCGCCCGCTCGCCCGGAGAGGGTCGAGCACCCGGACTCATCGCGCTCATCAAAGGGCAGCGGGCCGATGAGGAACTCGCGGAGGCCTCCTACGCCCTGCACCAGTTGAAAGCCGTTCATTCCGCCACGCTCGACACCCCCACCGGGCGGATCATCATGCTTGAAAAGGGAGCCGCGACGCCGCGGATGTACCCGCGTCGCGATGGTGAACCGGCCCGAGCGCCGATCGTGAACCCCGAACAGAACGTGCAACGAAGAGCGGGTGCGTGATCCGAGCCGTGGTTTACGGCGCCGCCTGCCCGAGCGTAACGAGCCAGGACCCCTTTTCGCACACGATGTCCGAGACGGCTCGGATCGGGCCTTGGGTGCCCAACCCGGCCAGGAGTGAAACCCCTCCCGGCAATACGCCGTCGCGCATCCGCGTGTTGACCGATATGGAAATCGCCGCGCGGAGTGCCGAAGTCCGAGGAGTAAGCACCGTCCCGGCGGCAGGACCGCAGGCGATCGACAGAGTTCCGGGATCAGCGATCTCGATCTTGGCGTTCGTGATCGGCGGGGTGGGGACAGAGAGCGTGTAGTTTTCGGAGGCGGAAAGGTTGCCGACCACGGCAAGCGCTTCAAGGGGCACGGCGGGGTTGCCGACCCACACGTCCGCGGACCAGTCCTCGAGCGATAGCCGCCACGGCGAGGATTGAGTTGTCGATTCGGAGGTTAGGATGCTGCTGAAAGTCAACAACTCGACACGAGGCTCACCGCCGATGAACGGATCTCCCGCTGCGCCGGCGACCGCAAGCAATAGAACGTACAACAGACAAGGCTCGTGTATCCGCCGCTTCATTCGTCACGCCGCCTTCGACAGGTCGCCGCCAGAAGAACGACCGTGGCGGCGACGCTCGCCCCGGGGGTGGGAACAACGATGATCGTGGCAGGCCGAACGACCACACGGCCCTTGATCTGCCCGAAGTTATCGATCTGTCCTGCGAACCAGGATGCCTCTCGCTCCCCTGTGGCCGAGTTGCGGCTCATGCCGTTGAGAGGGGCATCAAAGATAATTGAACGGGCCGGCCCGCCGCCGATGTCGATGCCGAGTTTCAGGATCGCGCGATCCGAGATGTCGGAAGCGAAACGAGGGTCGCGCGCCGAGACGTTCGCCCAGGACTTCTGCCAGGTGTGCACCCCACCGCTGCCGTTGAAGTTGTTGAATGCGTTGGTGCCCGAAGAGGCACCTTCACCCACCCAGTTCGTGATGCTCGAGCGGGCGATGCGAAGGTAAGGCACTCCGGACACGAAGTTCACATGGCCGGTGTACGGATCACTCGCCGTTGGACCGGTGGCGGCAAAAGGAATGAGCCTGCCAAAGGGGCCATTCAACCCGCCGACATCGGGCACGGATCCTCCGTTGACGTTGGTCCCGCGATCGGCGTACGGGAGTAGCGAGTCTGTACCGACGTTCCACCCGGAGAGGGTCGGCTGCCACGTCAATCCGGCGAAGCCCAGCGGTGCCGCTGGGGTCAAACTCACAAAAGAAACGCTCGCTTGAAGAACTACGCGTCCTCCCTCGCGGGGAAGGTACACTCGGTCGGCCCAGGTATGACCGTCCAGACTGGCCCGCAGATTGAGGATCGTGATGTGTTCCGCGGGAGCATCGCGGGACAGGCCCGCGATGGATACCAACACCGCCGCCGCCGTCGAGCGGACCCGTGTCGCTGTCATCGCTTGACTCCTGTGTGAGAGTGGCTCGTGCCGGTTACAGGATACACGGTCGGCTGTGCGGATGCAACCTCTTACCGATCAGATTCCGTGAAGATTGATGCCCTGCTCAGCCCGACCGCGAACGGTCACGTGGACCGAAGGAGCCGAACGCCACCAGCACGGCGGGCGTGAGCGTGCGGAACCAAAGCCACAGGTCGAGTGCTTCAGCGCTGAGTCCGCGCAGTTTCATGATGTATTTTCTGCTCGTCATTGTCTCTCTCCGAACGTAAAACTATAGCACAGGCGTACACGCCGGAATCGGGCATTGTCGAAGCTACGCCGATCCCCGTGACACGCAGGAAACGTGCCGCGGGTGCCGAAAATCGCCGAAGTTCGATGCGAACCCGATGGATTCGAGGGTGTTCGATCCCTCCGGGGGCACCCCGCGGCTGCTCCTTCTCAACCTCTCGCAGGCGAGCCTGTTCTTACCTCACCGTTCTCGAAACTCGCCTACTTCCAACAACATTGGAACACCGAACTTGATGGATCAACAACCCAGGCGTCGGACAAACCTCGGGGTGTTGGGGTACAAGCCCCATTCGGGATAAAGACGCTCGTTGGTGTGTGTCTTGGTCATACAACAGAACGCCTCGCTTGTACCCGATTTCGCGGGCGGAAAAGGGTGGTCGTGCGCTTTCACGCACGCCGCCCTCACTCTCCTCCGATCTTGTCTGTCGCATCCGGGCCGGTCTCTCCTCCGGCCGGGATGCTCCCGACGCGCTTCTCTCCGGGTCCACGCACGTCGCATCAGCCGACGGGCGTTTGAGCAGACGGACCCACGGTCGGGATTTGGCGGGGCGTGTCTTACGTGCCCCGCCCTGCTCCATCGCGGGCGGAAAATCGGAGGCGGGCGCTGTCGCGCACGCGTCCGGTGGTTCTGGCTCCAACTCCTGGGCATCTCGGGTGGTCTGGAACGAGTGCCGCGGAGTCATGGCCTCGTTCATGCCTTCCGCATCATCCTCCGTCTGCGAGGGACGAAGGTGAACGCCAAGCCCAACATCGCGATGGAAGCCGGGCCGGGCAGAACGGTGATCATCGCGCCGTCGACGATGACCTGGGCCTTGATCGTCCCGGAGTTGTCTCCATCTCCGGAGAACCAAGAAGCCTCGCGGGCACCCGAGGCGGTGTTGCGGCTCATGCCCTCCGTGGGTGCCCCGATCTCGACCTGGCGTGACAGGGCCGTGGGTTCGAGCCGAAGGGCGAACTTGAAGATCACGATGTCGGTGATACCGCGTTGGAACGGCGGATCGACAGTCGGGTTGACATTCCCAGCTGATTTCTGCACATTGGCCACTCCCCCGGCGCCGTTGAAGTTGTTCGACGCCGTTGTGCCGGATGTGGCCCCCTGCCCAACCCAGTTGGTGATGCTGGTTCGGGCGATGCGGAGGTAGTTGACACCGCCGGCGTTCTGAACATGACCGCGGTACGGATCGCTGCTGGTCGGCCCCGTCGAAGCGAAGGGGATGATTCTCCCGTAGGGCGCGGGCATGCCCGGCTGATCTGTTACAGCGCCGCCGTTGAGGTTGTTGCCCCGATCGGCGAAGGGCAGGAGTTCATCCTGGGCCGCCCAGTTCGAGGCCGTCGGTTGCCAGGTCAAGAACGAGAAGGCCGTGGGGATCTGCGTCGATCCGTTGGCCTGGTACGTGACAGAAGCACGAACCTGAACGGTGATGCCGGGTCGGTCCACGGTCACCGCGTTCAACCAGTTGATGCCGTCGAGGCTGACGGTGAGATCGAGCAAGGTGCGGCTCTGCCCCACGGCGTGGGTCACGCCGCCGGCGATGGCCGCGAGCAGCACCGCCCGCAGAGGATGATTCAGTCGATGAATGGTGTTCATGTTCGTTCGGCTCCGCGTCGTGGGTTCGGTCTGTCTTGTCACTCCGTGGAGTCCCGCGACCGGCACGACAAGCGCCGGTCACGGATCAGTTCCGCCCCGGAAAGGGCGTGGTGATAAAGGGACCGGGCGGCTTTCGCTCGCTCGGCGCCCGGGTCCGGCGGTCACGGGTTCGAGGGTCCGCGGCGGCCGTTGGTCTGCGGGTCGGATCTTCGATCATGCCGCGGGGGCATGAAAGTTCTCAACATCGTCGAAGGCGCTGCACGAGCGACCACGCTACCGATCGCAACGCGAGTTCGGATTTCGATATTGCTTTGTCTGGATCAACCGGACAAAACGTCGGTGCTTTGAATATGTGTCAGTGTGGTACGAGATGCAACGGTCGGCGACGTTTCAAACTTGTCATGGACAGATTCCTTTATCTGTCTTGTCGCTCTTCTCCCGTCGAGGCATCAATATACACGATGTTTTGCCCACTTGCAAGTCTTTTTTTCAATTTTGTCGCGAATTGTACAAATTGTCGGTGGGCATCCTGCGATGACCTTGGTGTTTTCAATCCATGAGCACTATTCAAGGACGTTGTCACTCCAACGCTCCGATGCACGAGATCGTTCGTACGCAACAACACGGGTTGCAAGAAGAGACCGTGTACTGCGAATCGACGAACACGTCGGGTGTGCGAAAGCCTTCCATCAACGACTCGTGGTCGCGGCCCCGCACAAACGCCCCACCATGTCCGTCGTGTCGTTCGAACGCCGAAACTGTTTTCCTCGAATAGACTCCCGACACATGGCTCAGAATCCCACCGAGCAAGTGACCCTTCTGCTCTCGCGGATCGCCGCGGGCGAAGCCCATGCCGCGGCGAATCTGCTGCCGCTGGTGTACGACGAACTGCGGAACCTCGCCGCGGCCCGAATGGCCAAGGAGCAACCGGGCCTGACACTGGAGCCGACGGCGCTCGTGCACGAGGCGTACATACGCCTGATCGGCGCGGAAGGTGGTCGCGCGGACCAGAAGTGGGACGGCAGGGCGCACTTCTTCGGCGCGGCGGCGATCGCGATGCGGCGAATCCTGGTGGAACGGGCACGCCGGGCGGCATCGCTCAAACGCGGAGGGCATATGTCGCGTGTAGAACTCGCGGACGAACCCGCCAATGCGACGGTCGCGCCCGATGAAGTGGACATGGTCGCGCTCGACCGCGTGATGGAGGGGCTCAAGGCACAGGACGCCAGGAAACACGAGGTCGTGATGCTGCGGTACTTCGCCGGGCTCACCATCGAAGAGACATCGCTGGCGCTCGACCTCTCACCCGCGACCGTCAAGAACGAATGGACCATCGCCAGGGCGTGGCTGCACCGCGAACTCGCTCGGGAAGGATCCGGGGTGTGAACGGGATGCCCTCCACCAGGGCCGAGGCACTCTTCCTCGACCTCGTTGAGGCCGATGCGGCGGCTCGGCGAGAGCGGCTCGACAAGGAGTGCGCGGACGATGCCCCGCTGCGGGCCGAGGTCGAGAGCCTGCTGGCCCACCACGACGGCGCGGGTGTCCGATTTCTCGACACCAACAAGATACGTTTGATGGCGGCCCACGGGAACGAGCACTCGCTGGAGCCTGAGTCCCGGATCGGCGGGTACCGGATCCTGGGCACGCTTGGTCAAGGGGGCATGGGCATCGTCTATCGGGCGCAGCAGGAGAGGCCACGGAGGATCGTGGCGCTGAAGGTGATCCGGCGTGCGTCCGCCTCACCGTCGCTTCTCCGGCGCTTCGAGCACGAGGCGGAGATGCTGGGTCGTCTGCAGCACCCCGGCATCGCGCAGATCTATGAAGCGGGCCGGGCCGACACCGGACAGGGGCCACAGCCCTTCATCGCCATGGAACTGATCCAGGGACGGTCGCTCACGGAGTATGGCCGCGAGCGGGGTTTGGGCTGGCGCGAGAGGATGTCGCTGGTGGCGCAGGTCTGCGACGCGGTGCAGCACGCGCACCAGAGGGGCATCATCCACCGCGATCTCAAGCCTTCGAACATCCTCGTGAACGAGTCCGGCCAGCCCAAGGTGCTCGACTTCGGCGTGGCAAGGTCGGACGATGCCGATGCCCTGACACTGCACACCGGGATCGGCGAACTTGTTGGCACACTGCCGTACATGAGCCCCGAGCAGGTCGGTGGCCGAAGCGATGAGATCGACACGAGGACCGACGTGTATTCATTGGGCGTGGTGCTGTACGAACTCCTGGCCGAACGACTGCCGCACGACTTGTCGGGCCTGTCGCTGCCGGAAGCGGCACGCAAAGTGCGCGAAGACGATCCCGCACGGCTGTCCACGACGAACAAGGTGCTCCGCGGCGACGTGGAGACTGTGGTCAGTAAGGCACTGGAGCGTGACCGCTCCCGTCGCTACCAGACCGCCGCGGAGTTCGGGGCCGACATCCGCCGTTGCATCACGGGCGAGCCGATCCAGGCCAAGGCCGATTCGGCGATGTACGTCCTCCGCAAGCAACTACGACGCTACCGCGGTGTGGTGATCGGCGCGGGCGTCAGCGTGGCGGCGCTCGCCGTCTTTACGGCGCTCCTGTACAGCAAATCGACCAGCAACGCCCGTCTCGCGGAGAGCGAACGGCTGCAGGCCGCACGGGCGAACATCCTGCTGCACGAAGTGACCGAGGCGGAGCGGAAGGCCAGGGCCGAACTCACGGCCTCGCGCATCGAGCAGGGACGCCTGTTCGCCCGTGCCGGCAACCTTCGCGCCGCCGAGGGGCTGATCTGGAGCGAGCATGCGAGGGACCCGGAGGATCCTTACACCGCCTGGGCGCTGGCGGAAACCTACACGCGAAACCCGTGCGTCCGTGCCTTCCGCGCCCACAACAACCCGGCTCGGGCGGCGCTGACAACGCCCGACGGACGGACGCTGATCACCGCCGCGGAGGATGATCCGGTCGTCCGGTTCTGGTCGCTGCCCGATGGTGTAAGCACGGGCGAGATCGACACGGGCTCGGCCCAGATCAACGCCATGGCACTCGATGCTCCGGGCCTGCGGCTCGCGCTGGTGCGGCGAGACGGCGCGGCCGAGGTATGGAATACCCAAACCTTCAGGAGAGTTTTTACGGCATGCACCGGCGATGCTTCCTCGGAGAGCGTGACCTTCACACCCGATGGACGATATCTGCTCTGCGGCACCCGGGCCGGGTCGATCGTGATGCTGAGCGCGACGGACGGGTCGCGTCTGGCGGGCCTTCAAGTCGGCAGAGTGAATGTGAACGGCCTGGTCTACTCCCACGACGGGAGCCGTCTCGCCGTCTGGACACCGGAGCGCATCGGACGCCTCTGGAACGGCGTCACCCTCGAACCGGTGCACGTTCTCCGTGGTCACAACGATTGGATCCACAGCGCCGCGTTTTCTCCGGACGGGTCCGTGCTCGCCACGGGCAGCGCGGATCGCAGCGTCCGGCTGTGGGATGTGGACACGGGCGCGCCGCTGTCGAGGCTCCTGTCACCCAACGGCACGGTGAACACGCTTCGCTGGCTCGAAGACGGTTCGCTCCTGAGTTGCGGGTGGCACAGCATCGACCGCTGGTATCCCTGGCCGGTCCACGGAGGGCCGGCGTTGCGAGAGGCCTGGATCAGTCAATCGGAACAAACCAAGGTCTTTGCGTGCGGCGGACGGGGTGAGTACGGCGCCACGGTTCGGGCCGACGGGCGCGTTCATATCTGGCGGTTACGAGGGGCTGAACGGATCACCGAGTACGGAGGCGGGTCGGAGCGATCCGCCGCGGCCATCAGCCCGTCGGGAAGAGTGGTCGCCGTGTCGGACCAGGCGGGTGTCCTGCGTCTGTACGAAGCGAATCGGGGTGAACTGTTGGCGGCCATTCCCGCGCACAAAGGCCGGAGCCGCTACGTTCAGTTTCAACCGGGGGGCAGGCTGCTGGCCACAGGCGGCACGGATCGGTACCTGCGGCTTTGGGACATGACCACCGGCTCGCTCGTAAGGGAATGGAACGACTTTCACAACATCTCCGGGAGCAGCGGCTGCTTCAGCCCGGACGGCTCGCTGATCGCCTCGTGCGGGCCTGGGTACCGGTTCCGTGTGCGTCGGGTAGACTCGGGGGCCGAAGTGGCGACGACCGAGCCGATGCGCGATGAGGCGATTTCGGTGCATTTCAGCCCCGATGGGCGAACGCTGGCAACGATCAGACGGGATGTGGCGGTCGAGTTGCGGAGAACCGACACGCTGGAACTGGTTTCTCGGTCGTTGCTGCGTGCCCAGCCGTGGGCCACGCAGTTTTCTCCGGACGGAACCCGGCTCTTCGTATCGGGCTGGCACGACGACGTCTTTGTCCTCGATGTTCCGAGCCTGTCCATCGAGCGGGCGCTTGTTGGGCACTTCGCACTCGTGCCGAGCCTGGCGTGCGTTGAGACCGGCGATCCCCGACTGCCTCTGCTGCTGGCCTCTTCCAGCTCGGACGGCGATGTGCGGCTCTGGGACTGGCGGAGCGGGCGGTGCCTGGCGACGTTCCAACCCGCGCCGGGATGGGAGGCCATCTGCGTCGCGATGGATAACGCGGGGAGACGGCTGGTCTCCGCGCATTCGGACGGCGGCGCGGTCTCGTGGGATCTGTCAGCGCTGAAACGGGGTATCGCGGGCAATGTCCCTCCCGAGCCGGAACGTTGGTTGCCCGGCGTGTCCCCCGCCGAGGGATCGACACTGCTCCAATGGGCAAGCCGTGCCCTGCGCGAGCCGCTCATCGAACCACCGATCGACATGTACGATCCCGAAGTGATCCGCTCCTGGGGTCGGCTGACACCCGGAGCGCCTTCCGGTTCCGGTCCGCCTACCGCCCCTGCCGAAATTGACGGGGGATGACGCTCAGGCGACCAGTTCCGGCTGATCCTGTGAGCAACTTGTGACGATGGGGCCTTTGGATGGATCCACGTACATATTGATCTCCATCCGCACGCCGAACTCCGGAAGATAGATTCCCGGCTCGATCGTGAATCCCACGCCCGGGAGCAACCCGCGGGTATCGTGCGTTTCGAGGTTGTCGATGTTGACGCCCATGCCGTGGACCTTGGGGCCGGGAGATAGGCTATGGCCAGTCCGGTGTTTGATACCGTGCGCGAAGCCGGCATTCACGATCTGCTCTCGGGCGGCTTCGTCAACCTGCCAACCCTGCGCGGGACGGCCTTCGCGGAAGCCTTTGACCGCTCGCGCGATGCCCGCATCGCGCGCGGCTTTCACGGCATCAAAGACCTTTCGGTGCATGGGGGGCACCTCTCGCCCCGCGAATCCGACCCAGGTGATGTCGGAGAAGATGTTCTCATCACCGGGCAGGCGTGCCCACAGGTCGATCAGGATCCAGTCGCCTTTGCGTATCGCCGAGGAACCTGTCTCGCGTACCTCGAAGTGCGGATCGCCCGCGTGCTCATTGACCGCGACGATGGGACCGTCGGGTGTCTCGAGCCCCTCGGCCTTGAACCGGGAGAGAATGTGGAGTTGCACCTCGCGCTCGCAGATCGGTGCGCCCGCGGCGAGTCGATCACGGATCAGGCCGAAGGCGCTGCGCATGATGTCCCCGGTGTGCCGAGAGGCGGTCGTGTGCCCATCGACCGCCGCGGCAGACCAGACCGCGATGCTGACCTGCACGAGATTGGCGGATGAAACGACGTCGGCCCCCAGCGAGCGGACGAGTTCGATGGTGCCCGCATCGACGATGCCCATGACGGGCAGTGAACCGCCGGGGGCGTACTCCATCGCGATGCGGGCGCGGCCCTCGAGCCGTCGGGCGATCCACTCGCGGAAATCGCCCCACGAGAGGTAGAGGTCCTGAGCGAGATCGACCTTCTTGTATTGCCCTTCATCGATGTGGTGAACAAGCAGACGAACCTCGCCCTCGGCGGGGATGAAGAGGACCGCGCGGCGGGTGACAAAGCGCTTGCCGGGGAGCAACTGTGCGAAGACCGGGTTGCCGCCCCTGAAGTCGTAGACCAGCCAACCGTCGATGCGCTCCTGCCGCATGTACCGTTGAACACCGGACCAATCCATATGTACATCCTTGTTCGGGGTCGCTCGATGGCTCGGTCTGATCAGGAACCGCCGCCGCTGAAGGTCTTTGGGTTGAAGGTGCCGTTCTCCATGGTGTAGAGTCCGACGAGCCAGTCGCCGACGATGTACGGCTTGACGCCGAACTTGCCGGTGACAGCGCCCGTGACGGCGAACCGGGCATCACCGACGGCGACTTTGTCGAGCGTGGCCTCGATGGCGTCGTAGGGCGTGGGGGGAACTCCGATGCAGCACCCGTCCCATTGATTGAGCATCAGGAGCAGTTCTCGGGGTGACTGAACATTGAGCGGGAAGGCGATCCATCCGCTGAGACGAACGTACTTGTCGTGCAGCATGGCGATGCGCTCGGGGACACGTTTTTTGCCTGCCTGCGGATCGAAGTCCTGCTCGACGCTGACGAGGAGTTCCCACGTGATCTCGTAGGGCTTCTCGGCGGTCCCATCGCCGGAGATGGTGAAGCGGTCATCGAGCAGAATGCTGCCATCGCTCTTGCGTTCGACCTTTCCGGGAGCGATCGAGAAGGCGCCGATCTTCCCCGCTGCGTCGCTCTCGGGATCAACCGATGCCGTTTCCGATCCGGGCGTAACGCCCGGTGAACCATCGGGAGACTTCGCGGCGGAAACCAACTCTTCGCTCGCCACGTCCTGAACCTGTGGATTGCGCGGAGTGGCTTCGGAGCCCGGCCTGGTGGTCGGTGCATCGGTTTCCGACCCGCCGGCCGCGGGAAGGGATCGCTCAGCCGAGACTTCAGGCGTGGGAGGATCGGGTTGGGACGGGGGGGGCTGGGGTGCGGGTTCGATGCGTCGCGGGGCGGTCGAGGTCGTCGCTTCGCCACCGCCGCCCTCGGAGGGCGGCACAACGACATAGATTGCGCCCGCGAGCGCGCCGAGGAGGATAATGGACCAGAAGATGCGCATGAACGACTCCGTCGATCACAAACGATCGCGGTTGATTGTTCGCGGGTCGATGTTGCGGGGCGAGTTCGCACTCATGGCATATCCGGGTCGCTGATCATCACCCAAGAACTGCCCATAGGAGGCTGAATGATCACCCCGGCTTAGATCACACGGATCAGCGTGTCCGCCGCGGCTTCGAGGCGTTCGGCCGTGTCGTAATTCCCGGCGGCGATCAGCGCGCGAACATGAGCGATGAGGGCGGATCGAGCGGATGGTGCGTCGCCCTGTGGAGCACCGATTTCCGCGGAATCCGTCTCGCGGAGGATTCGGGGGGCGCGAGCGGCCTCCGACCGCCCGGGCACCGGGGACGATGGCCGAAGTACAGGCTCGGAACGTGTCTGCTCGGTGCGGGCGAAGCGAACACCGGAGCCGATGGCGTGCCCTGGCGTTGTGGCGAATGCTGACTGGATTGACGGCGTCATGGCAGAAGGGTTCCGTGCGATGTCCCGCGGCACGAGCCGCAAAGGGTCGTGCCGATAGACGGGTGAAATAGATTGTGACGCGCTCCGCGCTTACGAGAGTCGTGCGACTGCCGGAGTGCCAATGATTCGGCGGAGCGTACACGCTGCCAAACCCGACTTTTCCCGTCCGCTGACTCGTCGCTGGTTCCCTCCGCGACAGTGCCAGTATCGACGGAGGCGGCATTGAACCTACAAATTACCACGGAATCCCCTGTTTGATCATAAATGCCTGTCCCACATAGATTTATGTACAATAACCGGGGTGCGGACCCGAAAGTATTTTTCCAGATTTCTTCGGTTCTTCAATCAAGCCGCGCGATTCCCGCACCGATACGCCGTGCTTCCCCCGCATGGGTGGTTACGGCAGGATTGGTGGTGCTGGGACTGTATTCTTCCGCGGGATGTACTCAGCCTGATGCAGAACAAGTGGTTGAGCACCCCGATCGTCCACAGTTCGCATCGCCCTGGGATAAACCGATCGAGAGATTCCAGGGACCGCGCACTGATCCAAACTCACCCGTGCCCGGGGCAGCCCTCGCGGAGACATTGACTCGGGCGGGCATTGCAACACCGATGCTTCAAGGATCGGCACGGGTCGGAGCGGGTGAAGGCACATCGCGCACCATCAAGCAGATGGGCCTCGCGGACACGTCCGGATCCACGAGTTGGTCCATCGCCCTCGCCACTTTTCGAGCCGATACCGAGGCGGGGGCCGCGAACTCCGCGCTGGCGAGAGTCAGGATGATGCCGGGGATGAGCGAGGCGTATCTCGATGACCGGGGCCGCACGCTTGTTGTAGCCTATGGACGGTACGAAGCACCCGGCTCAACGGCCGCGAAACGCGACCTCGCCCGGATCCAGCAACTCAAGGTCGGTGGTGAACGCCCCTTCTCACGCGCGGTGCTTTCGCCCCCGTCGTCGGGATCGCGGGTGGGGGACGCCGCCGGGCTTGAACTGAGGAATGCGCGCCGAAGCGGCGGTGATGGTGAGGTGCTCTACACGCTCCAGATCGGCGTCTATTGGCGGCCCGACGGCCAGGAACCGACCGCCGCGGAGCAGGCCGAGTTCCGCGCCGCGGCGGAAAAGGCCGCGGCGGACCTGCGCCGCGAGGGGATCGAGGCGTACTACTACCACGGGCCGCGTAAAAGCATGGTGACGGTGGGATCGTTCGCGGCGAAGGAGTACGACCCCAGCCCGCAGCAGATCAATCCGATGGCGCCGCCAAAGCAATCGTCGGAGTTACTGCAACTGCGCGAAAAGTTCCCATACAACCTCGAAAACGGCCGGGCGATCAAGCGAACATTGGCCGGGGCTACGGAGGGGCGGATCGATCCGAGTTTTGTGGTGGTGATCCCGCCATAGCATCCGGTCGTTGAGCGAGACGCTGCCTCAATCACCCGCACCGATTCACCCACCGATCTCACCGGGCTTGCCGTCAAAGATCATTTGCGTGCGGTGCGGCTATTCGCTCGTGGGTATTCAGCGAGAGGGTGCATGCCCAGAGTGCGGTACATCGGTCGAGCAGACGTTGAGCGGCGACCTGCTGCGCTTCAGCCCTGCGGAGTATCGGCGGGCGGTCCGGCTCGGGCTGCTGCTCGTGCTCGTCAGCGACGGCGTGCAAATACTGAACATGCAGTTCTCTGAGCTGGCAGACGCACAGCAATGGGCGGTGGTGGGCATGTTAGACGCGTTGGGCACGTTCTTTTCGTTGGTTGGGTTCGCGGGCTGGTGGATCGCCAGCCGCCCGGACCCGTCTCACCTGGGCCTTCACCGCGCCGACCGCACGCGGCTGGTGCTCCGTTGCCTGCTCACGGTCGTTGTGCCGATCGAGTTCTACGACATGGTTCTGTCGTGGATGATGCCACTGCCGCTGTGGATCGAGATACCACTGGCACTTGTGGGCGCTTCGGTGTACATCGTCTCGTGTCTGTACCTCGCCTGGCTGGCGGGGCGGGTGCCGGCGCTCCGCCTTTCCCGCTGGTGCGGCCGGGCGGCCTGGTTGTTCCCGGTGCTGTTCATCAGCTTCGGGGCAGCGCTGTTCGCGACGGTTTTGATCTTGTGGCCGGAGGGCGAGACCGAGGCGGAGTACTTGTTTAGAATCGGAGCCGGAGCGCTCGTCTGCGTGATCTACGCGTTGTACCTCGTGCTCGTGTGGCGGGTTCGTCGGGCGGTCGGACGCATCGACACGCATGATGTCACTCCACCTTCAGTGCCCTCCTCAACTCGTCCGCCTTCAGGTTCGTCAGACGCACCAACAGCGGCATGAACGAGTGCTGCTCATCCTGAACCGACAGAGTGATGCGTTCATCCACGGATCTGCCACCAGGACCGGTTTGCCTCATGGAGCCGGTGATGCCGCAGGTCACGCCGTCTCCGCCGAGCCGGATGACGCCGTCCGCGGGTATGGCGTAGGGCCTGGTGTACACACCGCACTCCGATTCGGACGCATCGGCCCTGTTTCTGTTCGCGGCCATCGCTCGCTCGAGCATCGCCAGCGCACGCGCCGCCTCGGACCTGCTGAACCGAAGCGTGGCGAGCGGAACGCCATCGCCCGTTCGTGCAATCCGCACTACCACCAATCCGCCAACCGGCTCCCCCGTAATCGCGAACTGCTCCTGCAGCACTGCCTGGCCGAACTCCCCGAGCGTCAAACCGCCGGTGTGCAACTCAGCGGTGAAATCGGGGTATTCAGGCGGAAAGAGCGTCCTCCGGATCAATCGGTCCATCTCCTGAGGCGCACCACGGCTGTTGGTCAGCACAACCACCGCCGCATCTTCTTCGAGCCACCTGGTGAAGAACGTCACAAACCCCAGCACACCGCCGCTGTGTGAAACGACTCCTCCCCGCGGGGACGTGACGCGGAACCAGCCCAGCGCGTACCCGTTGTTGACCACGCGAAAGAACTTCTCGCGTGCTCCGGCGTTGAGCACCTTGTCCGTCCGGAGCGTCGCGTGCCAGGCGAGCAAGTCTTCGACGTTGCTCACCACGCCGCCCGCTCCACGATACCCCCAGGTGAACGCGTACGGCCACTCCGCCGCGGTGCCCGCCTTGCGGCCCATGTCACTGACCCGATCGGCCACCATCGCCGCATGGGGCATCCCGTCTCCCATGACCCGTGTGGTCGTCATCCCCGAGGGGATGAAGATCGCCTCCCGCAGATACTCCTCGTAGGAACGGCCCGCGGCGCGCTCGATGATCGCCGCGAGCGCAACGTACCCGGCATTGCTGTACTCCCACATCTCGCCGGGCTTGTGCCCGGCTCTGAGCGTGAGCGCGGCGGTGGCGACCAGATTCCCGTCATCCTTCAGAGCGGGCTTGACGTCACGCTGACTGATGCCGCTGGTATGTGTCAGAAGGTGAAGGATCGTGATACCGTGGTTCTCTCGCGGGACATCATCGATCCACATCGCGGCACGGTCGTCGATACTCAGTTTACCGTCCATTTCGAGGCGGAGGATCGCGGCGGCGGTGAACTGCTTGGTGACACTCCCGATGTCGAAGAGGGTCTTGGCCGAGTTGGCTGTCAGCCCTTGATTCGCCAGGCCATACCCCTTGGCAAGCACGACCTTGCCGTCCTTCACGACCCCCACCGCACCCCAGAACTGGCCCAACTGCTGACGGAGGATGGCCTCATCAATGGCCCGGCCGGTCTCACCCTCGACGATGTCGCCGGCGCTCGCCGTGAGTGTGAGAAGAACTGCCGTAACGATGCGGAGGAATAGAAGCATGGGGCGGCTCCGTTGTGGTCCTTTCATTCAGACATTCCGGTAGATCCCGTGTTCCCGTGCATTTCATGGATTGAAGAAAACAGCAACACCGGTCCTCGCCGATGGCAACGGATTCCGCAGCACAGCACCCTGCCGCGGCGCGGGCGTCGGCGACTGCGTTCTCGCGTCGAGAGTCCGCCTGCAGTCTTCGCCGTGCTGAAAGATGCCGCTCCGCCCGAAACACCTCAGTCACCCGGGCAATAGTGATTGTTCATTCACACGACAGCCCGATGCAGACATTCTTCGGCTCGGTAAAGAACCGCAGGGCCTCGAGGCCGCCTTCACGCCCGATGCCGCTGTCTTTGACGCCGCCGAAGGGTGTGCGCAGATCCCGGACCATCCAGCAGTTGATCCAGACGATGCCGCTCTCGACGGCGGCGGCGATGCGGTGGGCACGTGACACATCGCGCGTGAAGAGCGTGGCCGCGAGGCCGTAGGGCGTGGAGTTGGCAAGCATCAGCGCCTCGGACTCATCGCGGAAGGGCTGCACGGTAACGACCGGGCCGAAGATCTCCTCCTGTTCGACGCGGCAGGACGGTTTCAGACCGGAGATCACGGTGGGCGCATAGAAGTACCCGCCGCGGCAGCGCTCGGGAAGATCGGCCACCGGGCCGCCGCCGCAATGGACCGTGCCACCGAGTTCACGCGCGAGGTTGACGGCGGCGGCGACTTTCTCGAAGTGCGGGCGGCTGGTGAGCGCGCCGAACTCCGTCGTGGTGAGTTGAGGATCGCCGATCGTGAGTTTTGTAGCGTGCGCAACCAGCCCCTCCACCACCCGTTCAAAGATGGAGTGATGAACCAGCACCCGAGACCCGCACAGGCAGATCTGCCCCTGGTTCGTGAAGGCCGCCCTTCCGGCGGTCAGGATCGACCGATCCACATCGGCATCGTCGAAGATGATGAACGGGTTCTTGCCGCCGAGTTCAAGGCTCACCCGCTTGAGTTGCTCGCCGCACTCCCGGCCGATCCATCGGCCCACCGTCGTGGAGCCGGTGAACGTCACCGTGGGGACATCGGGGTGCCGCACGAGGGCAGCGCCGGCGCGCGGTCCCGTACCGTGAACGATGTTGAGCACCCCTGGCGGCAAACCCGCCTCCGCGACCAGATCCCCGAACATCGATGCGGTCACAGGTGTGACCTCGCTGGGCTTGGCGACAACGGTGTTCCCTGTCGCCAGCGCGGGGGCGATCTTCCACGTGAGCAGGTACAGCGGCAGGTTCCAGGGCGAGATGCACGCCGCGACACCCCGGGGCTTGCGCAGGGTGTAGTTGAGGGCGGGCACGCCGCGGGGCACCCCACCGCCGTCGAAATCGTGGCACTGTCCTTCGGCGTGCAGGATGGCGGTGGCGAAAAACCGCAGATTCGCCGCGGCGCGGGGGATATCCACCTCGGTCGCGAGACGGATCGGCTTGCCCGTGTCCCTGCTCTCGGCGGCGGCGAACGGCCGGAGGTTTGAGTCGATGAGATCGGCGAGGCGTACAAGTATTCGAGATCGTTCCACCGCGGAGGTGCACGACCACCCCGGAAAGGCACTCTTGGCCGCTCCCACCGCGGCAGCGACATCGAGCGCATCTCCCGAGGCGACCCTGGCGTAGACCTGACCGGTGGCCGGTTCGGTGCAATCGAGATACTCGCCCGAAAGCGGCGCAACGGCCCTGTTGTCAATCAGGTGATTGATCGAGACGAGCGTGTTCATTCGACGGCCTCTCCGCCGCGAACGGAATAACGGATGACCACATCACGCGCGGTCGGGTTGGAAAACTGAAAGATCCACGGGCCGGTGGCCTGCCAACTGCGGTTTTCGCCGGGCGCGACGGAGTCCCGCGCGGGAGATGCCGCGCCCGTCTGGATCTCAACCGACACAGCATCCTCGCCTTTATTCGTGACCGAGAGCATCGGCGCTTCGCCAAAGAGAGTGAGACGTTCGGCTTCGCCCGGCTTGAGGATGAGCGTGCCTCCCTTTCCCGGGATCGATGCACAACCGGGCAAGGCCGTGGACCAGGCACAGAATGCCCAGAGCACGCAGACCTTCAACGTGCTGTGTGCTCGGGCCATTTACAGACACCCCAATCTCCCGCCATCGACCGGCAGGTTGATCCCGTTGATGTACCCCGCGGCTGGCGAGGCAAGAAACGCGACCGTCGCGGCGGTCTCTTCAGGCTCACAGAAACGCCCCGCGGGGATGGTGGCGAGGAACTCCTTCTCGATGACCGACGGCTCGACGCCGCGGCTCTTGGCGCGGGCCGCGATGAGAGAGGCCAGGCGCTCCGTGCGTGTGTACCCGGGCAGGACGTTGTTGACGGTGATGGCGAATGGTCCGAGTTCGACCGAGAGGGTCTTGGCCCAGTTGGCGACGGCGGCGCGGATCGTGTTCGAGACTCCGAGGTTGGGGATCGGCTGTTTCACGCTGGTGGAGATGATGTTGATGATGCGCCCGTACCCGGCCTTCCTGAACTGCGGCACCAGCAACTGCACCAGGTGCTGCCCGGCGATGATGTGGGCGTTGAAGGCGGCGATGTACTGCTCGGCCGGGGCGTCGATCGCGGTCCCGCCCGGCGGGCCGCCGGTGTTGTTGATCAGGATGTGATACGGACGCGCCTCGATGAGGCTCTCCTGCACGGTGCGGCGAAGCCCGGCGGGGTCCGTGAAATCCGCGGCGAGCGCGGCGTGCTCCTGACCCGCGGAACGCGGCAGCCCGGAGAGCGTCGCATCGAGTTTCGCGGCGTCTCGCGCGATGAGCGTCACCGAGGCGCCGGCGGCGGCGAGTTCCATCGCGCAGGCGCGACCGATGCCGGCGGTGGACCCGCAGACCAGGGCACGCCTGCCGTGCAGGGAGGTGTTCATGGCCGATGGTACCACCCCGGCGAGCGTCCACGGCTCAGGGCGCGGGTGGACGCGCGGCGGTGCGGCTCTGCGCCCACAGGATCAACCCCGCGCCGGCGATGGCGATGGTCCCCGTGACCCACTGCACCGTTGTGAGTTTCTCGCCGAAGATCATCATGGACGCGAGCGAGACGGTGATGGGTTGGAGCTGCACAACAGCGTTGGCCACCGCCAGGCCCAGCCGCTGGATGGCGAGGAAGTAACAGGTATGACCGAAGCCGATACCGATCACCGCCGAGAGCATGAGCAGCGTGAACTGGGTGTTTGGGAGGTGCCAGGCGGTTGCGCCGTGGTCCTTGCCCGCGATGAGCATGACCCCCACCAGCGCGATGGCCGTGTATTGGCTCACCGCGGCGAAGGCGAGCAGCGGGTTCATGCCGTGCATGAGTTTGCGCACGCTCAGCGCGTACGCGGCGTACCCCGCGCCGGCGATGATGGCCCAGACGGCTCCGATCCCCACCTCGCCGTGGATGCCGCCGGGGCGAAGCCAGAGCGTGAGAACAGTGCCGCCGAGGACCATGAACAGCCCGGTGAGATAGGCCGGGGTCTTGATGACCCGTCGCTCCGCGGCGAACATCACCGCCGCGCCGATGGTCACGAAGATGACCTGGGCGCGCAGGGCGAAGGTCATCAGCCCCGGGTCCATTTTGTACGGCGCGATGCCGAAGGCGTGCTGCGCGATGATATTGAAGAACGCGGGCCAGAGCGCGGCACGCCACACGCCGGGCGGCAACGAGCCTCTCCGCCACGCCAGGATCAGCGGCGGCAGCCAGAGCAGCGCGGAGAAGGCGTACCGCCACCCGTTCGCCGTATACGGGTCGATCTCGCCCGCAAAGTGCTTGAGAAACAGGGGGATGCTCGTCCAACCCGCCAGCGAGCAAAGGATGGTGAGGATGCCCACGGCGGTGCTGCCGGGCGGGCGGGCTTCGGGGGTGGCGGGCATGAAGGAGGTCAGGGTAGCGAACCGGGGCATCACGGATCGCCGGGGAGGTGCCTATCATTTCCCGACTGCTGGTGGACGGTCTGCGCCGACCGCGTTCGCGGGCGGGCATTCGTCAAACTCCACAACCGCTCCTTCACGGGGGCAGGGCTTGGCGGGTTTCTCGCCGAGGCCCGGTACCGATCCCGCCGCTGTATCCACCAACACGCGGGCCGGCACCGAACCCGACGCGGCACGCACCGCATCGGGCGTTCAAAGGATCTGATTCGATGATTGATGAAACGCTGATCGCGTCCCTGGGTCTGGACGACTCCGAGGCGGAGGCCATGCTGCGCGGCGCCTACGGAAAGACGATGGCCGCGGCGAAGCCGGGCGAGTACATGGATTCGTTCCTGAAGGAGCAGGTGGACAACCTGATTCCCGGGCAACTGATCAAGGGGACCATCATCGGCTTCGCCGGGGATGATGTCGTGATCGAGGTGGGCCTCAAGTCCGAGGGCCTGATCCCCAAGGAGGAGTTCGAGGGGCTTGACGTCAAGGCCGGCGACGTGGTCGAGGTGCTGCTCGAGGACCTCCAGGACGAAGAGGGCCTGATCCAACTGAGCAAGCGCAAGGCCGACCGCATGCTCGCGTGGCAGCGGATCGTGGACACCCAGAAGGAAGGGGACGTCGTCGAGGGCCTGGTCACGAAGAAGATCAAGGGCGGGCTGCTGGTGGACATCGGTGTGCCGGTCTTCCTGCCCGCCTCGCAGGTGGACGTGCGTCGTCCCGGCGAGGTGGGCGATTTCATCGGCCGCAAGGTCCGGGCCGAGATTCTCAAGATCGACCTGGAGCGGAAGAACATCGTCATCTCGCGCCGCAAACTGATCGAGACCGAGCGCGAACAGGCGAAGAAGCGCCTGCTGGAAACCCTCAAGGAGGGCGAGATCGTCACCGGCACGGTCAAGAACATCGCCGACTTCGGCGCGTTCGTGGACCTGGGCGGGATCGACGGCCTCCTGCACATCACCGACATGTCGTGGAGCCGCATCAACCACCCCAGCGAACTGCTCAAGATCGACCAGAAGGTCGAGGTGCGGGTCCTGAACATCGACCGCGAGAAGGAGAAGATCGCCCTGGGGCTTAAGCAGCGCGAGGCCAGCCCGTGGGAGGAGATCGAGAAGAAGTACCCGGTGGGCAGCCGCGTGCACGGCAGCGTCGTGAACATCATGACCTACGGCGCGTTCGTGAAGTTGGAGGACGGGATCGAGGGCCTGGTCCACATCTCCGAGATGTCGTGGACGCGGCGCGTCAACCACCCCAACGAGATGGTCCAGCCGGGGCAGGAGGTCGATGTCGTCGTCCTCGAGATCAACAAGGACAAGCAGGAGATCAGCCTCGGCATGAAGCAGACCGAGGTCAACCCGTGGGAGCTGGTGGGCGAAAAGTACCCGCCGGGCACCATGATCGAGGGCAAAGTGCGGAACCTGGCCAACTACGGCGCGTTCGTCGAGATCGAGCCGGGCATCGACGGCCTGCTCCACATCTCCGACATGTCGTGGACCAAGAAAGTCACGCACCCCAACGAGATCGTCAAGAAGGGCGACACCGTCAAGTGCGTGGTGCTCGAAGTGGACCGCGACAAGCAGCGCATCAGCCTGGGCATGAAGCAACTCCACGAGGACCCGTGGCTCCACGCCATCCCCGAGCACTACAAGCCCGGCATGGTCGTGCGGGGCGCGGTCACCAAGATCACGAACTTCGGCGTCTTCGTCGAGCTCGAAGCCGAACTCGAGGGCCTGCTGCACATCAGCGAACTCGCCGACCACAAGGTCGAGAACCCGCAGGACGTGGTCAAGCCCGGCGACGAGGTGGACGTCAAGATCCTCCGCGTTGATCGCGCCGACCGCAAGATCGGCCTCTCGCTCAAGCGGGCCCAGTGGGGCGACACCAGCGGCGCGGACGCCGCCTCGTCCACTCCCAGCGAGGACAAGCCCCGCCGCGGCGGCGGCCCCACCCGCGGCGGCATGGACGACCACGGCGCGATGGGCACGGACAAGATCCGGTTCCAGTGATGCGTTGAGCGCAGCCTTCAATCTGTGACCTTGCAAGGCCCGGGCTGATGCTCGGGCCTTTTCATGCGCTGATGAGGTCTCGCGCTCGCGCCACGTCGCTTGACAACTGTGTCCGGAGGTGGTCAACAGAATCAAACCGCACCTGATCCCTCAGCCGCGAGATCAGTGACAGGGCGCACCGCCACCCATACTCGCCCCCCCCCGGCGTCACGCCGATCAGGTGGGCCTCCACCCTCCGATCAGCCCCGGCGAATGTCGGGCGCGTGCCGATGTTCACCGCCGCGGCGGCGACCCGGCCATCGGGGAGCGTGGCCCTCGCCGCGTAGACACCATCGCCGGGGACATGGCAATCCGTGGCGATGTTCGCCGTCGGGAATCCGATGGTGCGTCCGCGTTGATCCCCACGGACCACCTCGCCGCGGAGTTCGTACGGCCGCCCCAGCACGATCGCCGCATCACGGACTCTTCCGTGGGCGAGCAGCCAGCGCACCAGGCTGCTCGAGGCGCGGACCATCAGTTGATCCGACAACTCGACCTCGACGGGGGGAACGACCACGGCCCGAAAGCCCCACGCGCGGCCGAGAACATCGAGCGTCGCGGGCGTCCCGGCTCGCCCCTTGCCGAAGTGAAAGTCGTTTCCCTCGACGATCACGCTCGGACGGTATCGCAGAACGACATTTCGGATGAACTCTTCGGGTGTTTCGGCGAGCAGTGCCTCGGTGGGCTCGAGCCGCTCGACCTCGTCCGCGCCCGCCGAGCGCAACAAAGCCGCCCGGTGATCGAAGCCCGTCAGCCGGGCCGGGGCCATGCCGGGGCGCAGGCGGCTGATCGGGTGCGGGTCGAAGGCCATCGCCACCACGCGGCCGCTCTGGCCAGCCGCTTCGCGGGC
>ERZ761603.88-NODE-88-length-79279-cov-41.731167_pt1 | contig 79279 bp, 56 predicted proteins | sample MGYA00511879_ERZ761603 | MGnify/ENA primary metagenome ERZ761603 (study PRJEB28899, sample SAMN02850040) | bioreactor sludge metagenome | biome: EBPR Sludge; feature: EBPR Bioreactor; material: flocular biomat | place: Australia: Thorneside Wastwater Treatment Plant...
GGCCGCGGAAGGCGTGACGGGTGGTGTCGGGCTCGCGTCGGGCGGTGGTGTCGGCTGGTTGGGGCGTGCGGCCTGTTCCTGAGCCTTGGCGCGAGCCGCCTGGGCCTTGGACTGTTCCTGGGCGGCTTGGGCGGCTGCATTGCGCTGCGCGAATCGCGAGGTGCCGACCCATGCCAGCGCGGCGCAGGCGAGGAAGACGACGGCGAGCCAGAAGAACTTCATGATCCACTTCCTCCGCGGTTCAGCCGAGGGGCTTGAGATTGTTCGCGACCGGGGTGCGATAGGCCATCACGGCGGGGAGCAGGCCCGCGAGGGCGGCAAGCACGATCACGCCGACCATGGTGAGCAGGGTGAGATCGGGCGGGAGAACGGGATCGATGAAGAGCCCAAGCTGCCGCCGCATGACAAGGGCGATCAGCGGGCCCGCTGCGAAGGCGAGCACGATCCCCACAACCGACCCGATGACGCCGATGATCGCGGCCTCGGTGAGCACGAGCGAGAAGATGCGACCTTTGGAACATCCGAGCACGCGAAGAATGGCGACCTGCCGACGGCGGAGGTCCATCGAGCCGTACATCGCGAGCAGGATCGACACGGCCGACCCGGCCAGGACGACCGAGGCCATGGCGATCAGGATCTTGTCGACCGCGCCGACGATCGCGAAGAGGCGGTTGATCTCCTGCGAGGGCTGGGCGACGGTGAGCGAGGTGTCCGAGCGGAGCGCGGTAAAGACGGTCGCCATCGCGGCCGAGGCGTCGCGCCCTTCGCGCGTCGGGGTGCGGAGGAGCACGCCCGTGATGAGCCGATCGGCGTCGGTGAGGTCGGCCTCGCTGATTTCCGGGCCGTGGAGGCATTCGCCGTCGGGCCCGTGCTCGTGTCCTTCGTGCCCGTGGTCGTGCCCGTGCTCGCGTTCGAGGCGGTCGAGAGCGTGGAGGAGCCAGGAGGAGGTGAGGTTGGTGAAGATGGCCCGGTCGTGAGCTGAGCCTGTGTCCTTGAGCACGCCGACGACGGTGAACTCGAACTCGTCGTGGACGTGCCCGTTCATGCCCGAGCCGTGGGTGACGTTGAACTTGTCGCCGACGCGGAGGCCGGTGTCTCGTGCGGCGCGCGAGCCAAGCACAGCCTGGAAGTTCTCCTTGAACTTCTCGCCGGCGGCGAACTCGAAAGGCCGGCCGGCGACGGGCTCGAAGCGCGTGAAGAAAGCCTCGGTGGTGGCGACGACGGGGAGCCCCTGGAAGGAATCGCCGAGCTGGATGGGAACGGCGAAGCCGGGCTGAATGCCGGGGGGCATGGGGACTTCGGGGGCGTGGGCGTCGCGGATCTTCTCGAACTCGGCCCAACGGATGGGGTTTCGCGGGATCCCGGCGTAGTAGACGGAGTTGAGGAGGGATTGGAGGGGTGTGCCGTCGCGCCCCACGATCATGTGAACGTTGCCGCTCCCGCGTTCGAAGGCGGCGCGGCCGGCGTCCTTCATCATGAGCAGGGTGAGGAGCAGCGCGACCGCGACCGAGACCGACAGCGCGGTCAAGAGGGTCGAGAAGCGTCGGGCCCGCATGCTCCGCGTGATGATCACAAAGTCGGTCATCGCCATGGTCGTGTCCTCAGTGGTCAGCGAGCGAGGAGATGGATCGGCGGAGGGCGAAACGATCGGCCATCGCCGGGTCGTGACTGACGCAAAGCAGGGCGGCCCCGCGGGCCTTGCACGACTGCTGGATCAGCGTCATCGCGGCGGCCGCGTTCTCCGGATCGAGCGAGGCCGTGGGTTCGTCCGCAAGAACCAGGGCGGGGTTGGTGACCACGGCCCTGGCGACGGCGACACGCTGCTGCTGCCCGACGGACATCGCCTCCACCGGGCGGTTGATGTCGCTCAGGCCGAGTGATGCGAGCGCCTCGGCGGCGCGCGGGCGCTGGTCCTTGGGCGGCGTGCCCGCAAAGGCGAGCGAGGCCATCACGTTCTCCAGAGCGGTGAACCCCTGCAGCAGGTTAAAGGTCTGGAAGATCATCCCGAGGCGCCGCCCGCGGAGCTTGTCGCGCGATGCTCCGGCGGCATCAAAGACCGATTCCCCCGCGACAAGGACCCGCCCGCGCGTGGGTTCGAGCAGACCCGCGATGAGTTGGAGCAGGGTGCTCTTGCCCGAGCCCGAGCCGCCGGTGAGGAGCATCTGCTCGCCCGCGGCGATGGTCAGGGAGCTCACGTTGACCGTCCAGGCCTGGCCCGGCTGGTACGAGAACTTCAGGTCGGTGATCTCGAGGGCGGGAGGTGTGGAGGGCGTCGTCACGCCATGAGAATACGCTCTCAACTGCGGGCACGGCGGCGCCGGACGGGGGCGTTCGTGTTGTGGTCGGTCGAGAGCCCGTGCTCGCGGCAATAGTCCGCGATGGCGGCGGCGAAGGGCTCGCCCAGGTCCGCCAGCTTGCGTTCGCCCACGCCTTTGATCTTGGCAAAGGTGTCGCGACGCGTCGGCCTGGAGGTGGCGAGTTCGGTGAGGACCGCGAGGGAGAAGATGAACTCGGGGGGGACGCCACGCTCGCTGGCCATGGCCCGGCGGAGCCTTCGGAGGGACTCAAGGAGCCCGGGATCCGCGCGTTCTGCTTGACGGTCGTCGGGGCTGGCGCCCTTCGCGAGAATCACTCTGGGGCGTCCAAGTCGGACATCTCGCTCGCCTTTGAGCACGGCGACGGCGTCCGCGGTACACCGGATGGTGGGGTACTGGGCGCCCTCGCGTGCGACAAAGCCGTGATCGATCAGTTGATTGAGGTACGAGGCGATCTCTTCCTTGGGGAGCTTGGCGAGAATGCCAAACGTCGGCAACTGGTCGTGTCCCCAGTCGCGAATCGCCTTGTCGGCCGAGCCGCGCAGGATCTTGATGATGTGCACGGCGCCGAACGTGGCCAGTGTGCCGTCGTGACGGCGGGTCAGGGACGCTCGGGCGATCGCCGAGAGGATTTTGCGGGCGATCGTGGTGGAATCGGGGACGAGCTCGACTTCGCCCAGGCAGACGTCGCAGGCGCCGCACCCGGCGTCTGAGGGGGGCTGGTACTGCTGCCCGAAGTACTCAGAGAGCAGCCGATGTCGGCACGAGCCGGACGCGCAGTACCGCTGCATGCGCTCGAGGTGGTCGCGCTGCTGGGTGGACCAGTTCTCGGAGGCGTCGTCGCTCGAACGCTCAAAGAGCATCGACCAGCGCGTGGCGTCGGAGGCGGAGTAGAGCAGGAGACACTCGGAGGGCATCCCGTCCCGGCCGGCCCGCCCGGTTTCCTGCTGGTAATGCTCGATGGACTGGGGCATGGCGGCGTGAACGACGCAGCGGACGTCCGAGCGGTCGATGCCCATCCCGAAGGCCACGGTGGCGACCACCACGTCCAGACGCTCGTTCGCGAAATCCTCCTGGATCTCGTGCCGATCTTCGGTGGAGAGGCCGGCGTGGTATGGCTTGGCCTCGATCCCCATCCTGGTCAGTGCGGCGGCGAGAGACTCGGTGTCCTTGCGGGAGATGCAGTAGACGATCGAGGCCTGCCCGGCGTGACGCCGAATCGCCTCCGCGGTCTGCGCGACCAGATCGATCCGCGGGAGCACGCGGTAGGTGAGGTTGGGGCGGTCGAAGCAGCCCACAAGCACCGCGGGATCTCGCAGCCCGAGCTGCGCCACGATGTCCTCACGCACAGCGGGGGTCGCGGTCGCGGTGTACGCGTTGATCTGGATCCCGGGGAGCACCTCGTGCAGCTCGCGCAGGCGGCGGTACTCCGGGCGGAAATCGTGCCCCCACTGGCTGATGCAGTGGGCCTCGTCGATCGCGACGGTCGTGATGCGGGCCTTGACAAGCCGTGCGAGGAACGACGGCGTAAACAGGCGCTCCGGGGAGACGAACAGCAGCTTCAGCCGGCCCGCGGCGAGATCATCCCAGATCTGTCGCGCGTCGTCGGCATCGACGGTGCTGTTCAGGGCGGCGGCCGGATAGCCCAGCAGCCGCAGCGAGTCGACCTGATCCTTCATGAGCGAGATCAGGGGGCTGACGACCAGCGTGGGAGACTTGCGGAGCAGCGGCGGAAGCTGGTAGCAGAGCGACTTGCCCCCGCCCGTGGGCATCACGACCAGCGAGTCCCGCCCTTCGAGCGTGACGGCGATCGCGTCGTGCTGGTTGGGCCGCAGCGAGCCGTACCCCCAGACACGACGCAGTTCGCGCAGCACGGCGTCCTGCATGTCGGGCGAGATCCGGGAGGGCATGCGGAGTTGTAGGATGGGATCAACCTGCTGGCGGGTTGTTCATCGAGGAGCGAGGGCGCTCCGGAAGAACGCCGACAGGCGCATCTGCTCCGGTGGATGGTCCAGAATGTCGTTGTGCCCGGCCGGCGAGCGGGCGACCTCGACATGGACGCCGGCCCGGCGGGCGGCGTCGGCGATGCGGTTGGCGTGCCGCGGGCCGACGATCGTGTCCGACTCCCCGTGCATCAGGAGCAGCGGCTTGAGGCCCAGTCCCGCGACCGACTCGGCGGGCGCCAGACCCGAACCGATCAGCAATGGGCCCAGAATCGGGAAGTGGTCGTGCGCGATCGCGGGGAAGGATGAAAACGCGGCGACGAGCGCACACGCGCGGACTTCGGGGCGCTCCATCGCGAGCCGAGCGGCAAAGACCCCGCCGAGGCTGACGCCCAGCACGCCGATCCGGGAGTGGTCGATGTCGGGACGGGCCAGCAGCGCGTCGAGGGCGGCGTGGGTGTCGAGCATCAGGCGGTGCCTGGTGGGCCTGCCCGGTTGCGATCGTCCGTAGCCTCGGTAATCGAACAGGAAAACCGCGAACCCGTCGCGAACGAGAAACTCGGAGAAGGCAAGGTGATCGATCACCGACCCCGCGTTCCCGTGGCAGTGCAGGACGACAGGCAGCCGTTCGCCCGGCACGGCCGAGGGCGGGCGCAGGAGCCATCCGTGCAGCGACAGCCCGTCGGGGGTGGTGAAAAAGACGTCCTCGATGCCGTGCGGGGCGGTGCTGCTCTCGCGGGAAGGCAGATAGAAGAGCTGTTCGGGGCAGCCCGAGACCCGCAGGAGCGACAGGGCGACGACGAGCACCACGACCCGCGCGAGGGCACGCCGAAGGAGCGAGCTGGAGGGTCGGGCCATCCCGGGAGAATACGAAGCGAGGGGGAGTCGGATCGCCGATAATCCGGGCGTGAGGAACGGCCCGGGCGAATCCGCCCCCCCAACACGACGGAAGGTGCTCCGCACGATCGCGATGATCTGCTTCGCGGCGGCGCTCCTGTTCGCGTTCGTGCGCGGGCCCGTGCGGAGCATGGCCCCGGGGGGCAGCAGCGATTTCTCGCTCATCTGGCTTTCGACCCGCGCGTGGCTCGTCGGCGAAAGCCCCTATAGCGTGGAAGCAACAGATCGGGTCTGGGCGAAGCACTCGGGCGAGACCAAGCCCCCGGAGAACGAGCGGATCGCCGCGATTCTGGTCTATCCCCCGTCGACCTTCGCCGTGCTCGCGCCCTGGTGCTGGATGGACTGGCACCCCTCGAAGGTCATCTGGGCGGCGACGGGCTATCTGCTGCTGGTGGGCTCGGTCGTCGTGCTGCTCGGGTTGGCCGGGCTCTCGCCGAGGGGGCTGGCGTGGTGGTTCGCGGGTGCGGCGATGCTCGCGATGTTCCCCGGGCACACCGGGATCTCGGTCGGTCAGCCCGTCGCGCTCGTGATGTTCCTGATCGTCTGGGCGCAGGCGATGCGCGTGCTCGGGCGTTGGAACGCGTCAGGCGTCGCGCTCGGCCTCGCGTCGGCGATCAAGCCCCAGATCGGGCTTCTCTTCCTCGCGTACGAAGCGGGGCGGGGGCGCTGGCGGACGGTGATCGCCGGCGTGCTGACGCTCGCGGCCGCCGCGGCCGTGGGGGTGCTGGTCCTCCGCCTCTACGGCATCGATTGGCTTCCCGCCTGGCGTGACAACATGCGGGCGTTCGTACTGACGGACAACGCCGACCCGAGCCTCGCTAACCCGCTGCGCTACCACCTCGTAAACCTGCACGTGTGGCTCCACGCGTTTCTCGCCGACCCGACCATGGTGAACCGGATGGTCTGGGGCGTGACGGTGTCGCTCTGTCTGGGATTCCTGGCCTTTGACCGCTTCCGCGCCGAGAGCAGGTCCGAGATGGTGTCTCTGTCGATGGTGGCCTGCGTGTCTCTGATGCTCGTCTACCACCGTGGGTACGACGCCGTGGTGCTCCTGATCCCCGCCGCGATGTTTGCGGCCAAGTGGTCCCGCGGACGGTTCGGCTGGCGCGATCTGCTGGCGGCAGGGTGCCTCGCGGTCTACCTCGTGCCCGGCGCGACGACGATGGTCGAACTCGCCAAGCGGGGCACGATCCCCGCGTGGGTCGTGGAGGGATGGTGGTGGAACGGCGTGCTGATCCCCCACGCGGCGATCGCCGTGCTCGTGCTCTCGGTGCTGCTGGTGCTCGACAGGCGTGATGCCGCCCGGTCGGTATCAGCCTCCGCGTGACGCGTTGAGTCGCTCGACCCAGTCCCGCGGGAGGCTGGCTTTGGCGGCCTTGGCGTAGTCGTACGCGACGATGACGCCCGAACCGATCGCCACCACCTCGCCGCGAGACTCGCTGAACAGTTCGTGCCCGAGCGTGAAGCGGTCGGTCTCGACGGACTCTACTCGCGACGAGATGCGCAGCGTGTCGGGATAGACAACCGGCCTGCGGAATCGGCACTGCGCGGATTGCAGAATGACACCGATCGAGCCGACGTGGTTGAGGCGATCGATCCCCACAGCGAGCAGGAACGCCACGCGGGCCGACTCCATGTAGCGGAAATAGACCGCGTTGTTGACGTGCCCCAGAGCGTCCATGTCGCCCCAGGCAACCGGTTGGAGGAAGGGTTCGGGAGTCGTCATCGGATCCTCTTGAAATGAAGCCCACGGGTTGAAATGAAGCCCACGGGTTCGAACCCGTGGGCTTCTCTGTTCAGCAAAGAGCCACTTCCAATCTCAGACCTTGGCGGGCTGGCGAGACTCGTTGAGGAGACGACGCAGGACCGTGTGCAGCACGCCGCCGTTGCGGTAGTACTCCGCCTCGACAGGCGTGTCGATGCGGCAGCGGGTCGTGAAGTTCACGGTCGTGCCGTCGGCTCGCTTCGCCGTGACCTTGATCTCGCAGCGAGGCTCGATCAGGCCTTCGCCGCTGACCGGGACGTGAATATCGAACGTCTCTTCGCCCGTCAGCCCGAGGCTCGCGGCGTTCTGACCATCAACGAAGTTCAGAGGCAGCACTCCCATCCCGACAAGGTTGCTGCGGTGGATGCGTTCGAACGACTCGGAGATGACCGCCTTGACGCCCAGCAGCAACGTGCCCTTGGCCGCCCAGTCGCGGGACGAGCCCATCCCGTAGTCCTTCCCCGCCAGCACCACCAGAGGCGTCCCTTCCTTCTGATAGTTCATCGCGGCGTTGTAGATGAAGTCCACCTTGCCGCCGCCGGCCTTGGACATGTCCTTCGTCCACCCGCCTTCCTTGATCTTGCCCGTGGTGGGGTCCTTGGCCAAAGCGTTCTTGATGCGCGTGTTGGCGTAGGTCCCGCGGGTCATGATCCGGTCGTTGCCGCGGCGCGAGCCGTAGGAGTTGAAGTCGGCCTTGCGCACGCCGAGGCCCTTCAGGTAGTCGCCGGCAGGGGAGTTCTCGGCGATGTCACCGGCGGGCGAAATGTGGTCCGTCGTGACGCTGTCGCCCATGACCGCCAGAGCCCGGGCGCCCTTGATGGCGGCGGGGGTGCCGGGCTTCTCCGACATCCCGACAAAGTAGGGCGGGTGCTGGATGTAGGTGGACTTCTCGTTCCAGCGGTACTGCTCGCTCTTGGAGACGGGAACCTTGTTCCACTGCTCGTTCCCGTTGAAGACGTTGCCGTACTCCTTGCGGAACTGCTCGGGGCTGATGCACTGGCTCTTGACGTCCTGAACTTCCTTCCAGGTGGGCCACAGGTCCTTGAGGAAGACGGGCTTGCCGTCCTTGGAGGTGCCCAGGGGCTCGGTCGCCAGGTCGATCGCGACCGACCCGGCGATCGCGTACGCGACGCAGAGGGGCGGGCTCGCGAGATAGTTCGCCTTGACGGACTGGTGAACGCGGCCTTCGAAGTTGCGGTTGCCCGAAAGAACCGAGGCAACGCAGAGATCGCCCTCCTTGATGGCGGCTTCGACTTCCTCCGGCAGCGGGCCCGAGTTGCCGATGCACGTGGTGCACCCGTACCCGACCGTGTTGAACCCGATCGCGTCCAGGTCGGCGGAGAGACCCGCCTTGTCGAGATACGCCGTCACGACCTTGGAGCCGGGGGCGAGCGAGGTCTTGACCCAGGGCTTGCGCGTGAGGCCCAGGGCACGGGCCTTGCGCGCGACGAGCCCCGCGGCGATCAGCACATCCGGGTTGCTCGTGTTGGTGCACGAGGTGATCGCGGCGATGACGACCGCGCCGTGCGTGATCTTGTGTTCCTCGAAGCCCGCGGGTTGAGACCCGTGGGCTTCCGTCGAGGCGGACTTCGCGATCTTCACCGTACCGCTCGCACCAAAGATCTTGTCCGCGGGCATCCCGAACGACGTGTTGCCCAGCGGGGCGGCCATCGACTTGAAGAACTCCGCCTTCACGCTCTTGAGCTCGACGCGATCCTGCGGACGCTTGGGCCCGGCCAGCGACGGCTGAACAGTGGAGAGATCGAGCTCGAGAACATCGGTGAACTCGGGCTCGGGGGCGCCGGGGGTCCAGAACAGGCCGTTGGCCTTGCAATAGGCCTCCGCGAGCGCGACGGTCTTCTCGTCGCGCCCGGTGAAGCGGAGATACTCGAGCGTGGCCTGATCGACCGGGAAGAACCCGACGGTGGCGCCGTACTCGGGGGCCATGTTGGCGATGGTCGCACGGTCGGGGACGGACATGCTCGCGAGCCCCTCGCCGAAGAACTCGACAAACTTGTCGACGACGCCCTTCTTGCGGAGCATTTGCGTGACGGTGAGCACAAGGTCGGTCGCGGTGGTGCCCTCGGGGAGCTTGCCCTTGAGGCGGAACCCGATGACCTCCGGGGCGAGCATGTAGATCGGCTGACCCAGCATGACAGCCTCGGCCTCGATCCCGCCGACGCCCCAGCCCACGACCCCCAGCCCGTTGATCATGGTCGTGTGACTGTCGGTGCCGACGCAGGAGTCCGGGTACGCGACCGTCTCGCCGCCGACCTGCTTGGTGAGCACGGCCGGCGCGAGGTATTCAAGGTTGACCTGGTGCACGATCCCCGTCGCCGGGGGCACACAGGTGAAGTTGTTGAGCGACTGCTGACCCCACTTGAGGAACTCGTAGCGCTCGTTGTTGCGCTCAAACTCCTTGCCGGCGTTGATCGTCAGCGCCTGCGCCGAGCCGAACGCGTCGACCTGCACGCTGTGGTCGATCACCAGGTCGCACTTGACCAGCGGGTTGATGAGGTTGGGGTCCCCGCCCAAAGCCTTCATCGCGTCGCGCATCGCGGCGAGGTCGACGACGCAGGGGACCCCCGTGAAGTCCTGAAGGACGACGCGGCCGGGCATGAAGGGGATCTCCTCCTTCACCGGGGCCTTGGCGTTCCAACTGGCAAGCCCGGCGACGTCGTCCGCCGTGACGACAAAGCCGTCGAGGTTGCGGAGCATGCTCTCGAGCAGGACCTTGATCGAGTAGGGCAGACGGTCAACCTTGCCGACCCCCACAACCTTGTTGAGGGCGGCGAGCGAGAAGTAGGTGTACGTGCCGTGCGCGGTCTTGAGGGTCTGTCGAGCCTGGAAGGGATCGGGGCGAGACGTCATGGGTTGGAACTCCGTGGAGGGGCGTGAGAGGCCGGGGAACCGACCGTCGATGGTCAACCCTACCCGGCCGACGCCATGAATCGAATCAATCTGAATGGACGATGCAATAGATTCTGTCTATTCGGAGTCGGTTTGGGGGCTTGGCCGCCCGCACGCGCCGCACCGGGGGGTGTTGGGGTCCGCGTCGCCGAAGGGGGCCCGGGGGCGCGGCCTCTGGCATTGGGGGCAGAACTCGACGCTGTCGCGGCGCACGACCAGCCCGCGGTCCCCACGGCGCTGGACCACGGCGGCTGCAACGGCGGCGGCCACCCCGCACCCCGCGATGGCCAGCGTCGGCGTCAGCAGGTCGTCTTCCGCGAGCAGCACGCGCAGACCCGACTTCCAGGCGATCAAAGTCACCAACGATGCGGCGATTCCGATGCGAAGCCAAAAAGGCCCGGGCAGAGTGGCAAGCGGCGAGCGCACAACCGAGGGTAGGGGGTGCTTGGGGTGGGAGTGGGGCTCTCATCGGGAGGTGCGCTTGCGTGTATGGACGGCCGCAACGGATGACGTCAGAGCCCGCTCGAACTCGACCGCCGCCGGCGCGGGGGCTCGATCACGACGACGGATCAACGCAAGCCGTCGGGACAGGGTGCTGTCTCGGCACGAGGCGCCAGGACCGAACGGGCCTTCCGGAGAAAGGGCGAAGCGGCTGACAAACCCGACGCCGATCCCCTCGGCGACCATCGACTTGATCGATTCGATCGAGCGAAGCTCCATGACCACCGCCAGCGCAACCCCCGCCGCGCTCGCCGCCCGATCGATCATGTCGCGGACGGCCGTTCCCGCCTCGAAGGCGACGAGGCTCTGGCCGTCGAGGTCCTTCCAGCGAAAGGTTGATTGCCCGGCGAGGGGGGTACTGGGCGGAACGATCAGACGCAGCTCATCTTCGACGAGGGGCACGCGCACGAGCGAGTCGGCCTCGGGGAGTGAGACGGGCAGCGTGACGATGCCAAGGTCAAGCTCCCCGGAGAGCACCGCCGCGGCGATCGCGGACGAGCCGCCCTCACGCACAAAGAACCGCAGCCCGGGGTGCAGGCGGCGGAGCTGCGACACCACGCGAGGCAGCAGGTACGTTGTGGCGGTTGCGCCCCCGCCGATCCGCAGCGAGCCGCGCTCGAGCCCGGCGAGTTGGCGGGCGGCGTGGAGCGCGGCGTCGGCCTGCCGGAGCGCATCCTCGGCGTGCCGGGCGAACAGCCGACCCGCCTCGGTGAGCTCAACGCCGCGCGGCGTGCGGTGCAGCAGGGGTGTTCCCGCCTCACTCTCGAGCTTCTTGAGCATCGCCGAGAGCGTGGGTTGCGTGACGCCGAGTTCTCGGGCCGCCCGCGTGAGGTGCCCGGTCGCGACGATGGTCCGGAAATAGCGGAGCGTGGTCAGTTCCATTCGGGCCGTCCGTGTGGCATGTGGGATCCAAGCAGAGGAGGCGCATGAAACCGAAAGTCAGGGGCCGGCTGAGCCGATGGCGCAGGTATGTTCTGGCACCAGAAACCCTCGGACGAGACCCCGGCTGCGAACCAGCGCAAGCACGGAAGGCTACACCCGCAGGGCGTGGAGTGCAGTCTCGGCCGCGTGCTGGATGTCTCGGCATCGGGCATGCGCGTTGAAATCAGGGGCAAGCCGATCGTTGAGATGGGTGAAACCGCTCCGCTCACGATCCACGGCTTTGATGGGCCGTTCATTGTTGTCTGTCGCGTCTGCTGGATCCGCAAGACGGGGTGGCGTGCGCACCAGATCGGTGTCGTGTTCGTCGAGGTGAGCCCGGTTCAGCGGGCCGCACTGTCGGCGCTGGCGCGGACGGTTGCGAGCAACGAGGTCATCCGGCCCGAGCTCGATCGTCAGAGGGACGCCGGCTAGCGGATCAGGTCCGCCTTGGTGGTCTGTTCGCTGACGGCTCGGCCCTTGATTCCGCCGAGTTCGAGCGATGTCTCGAGCGTCTGGCTGACCGACATGGACCGCAGGAAGCCGGCGGCGGAATCCCACTCGCACGTGCCGCGGTGGGTTGCCTTGTCGATGTGGAAGATCTTCCCGGCGGGGTCGGCCGAGCCGGGGAGAAGCCCGCCCTCGAAGGTCAGGGTGGCGAGGGGCGGCTTGAACGAGGTGAGGGTGGTCTCAGTTCTCAGGCGCACCGCGCCGGTGGGGGCGAGAGAAGCCTGTGACTCGGTGGTCCAGCGGTCGCCGGGCTTGGCGAAGGCCTGACCCTTGCGGAGCGTGAGCAAGCCCGAGAAGAGGGAGGCGGGCGCGGGGCTGGAGGCCGAGCCGGCGGCGGAGGCGGTGGCGAACAGAGCGGAAAACTTGTCGCCGCCTTCGACGCGGGTGATGGTGCCGTCGGCGTCGAGATGGAGTGTCAGGGTGTCGCCCACGAGCGGGCGGAGCGTTCGTTCGAGCAGGGGGAGTTCGCCGGCGGGTTGGAGCGGGGAGGGCGAGCTCGGCTTGGGCGGTGGGAGATCGCTGTCGAACGTCTCACGCATGCCGGCGGCGTCGAGGGTCAGCCGGATGGACTCGAAGGTGACCTCGACGACAGCGCCCGATTCGCCGACGCTCTTGGGCGAGAATCGGAGCACGTAGGTCTGGTCGACCAAAGAGCGGGACGATTCGTCGTCCCCTTGGGCGGGCGTGTTGGAGGGCTTGTCGGCCGGTTCGGCGAGCGGATCGCTCAGCCCCGGGATGGTCGTGGTTGTTGAAGAAGTCATCGAGAGGCGGAGACGACGCGATTGACCAATCACCCACTTGGGGCGCAGGTCGGCGGCCCCGTCCGGCATGCCCGGGGGTGGCGTCGTGGACGGGGGGACGGGGGGAGTTGCAGGGGCCGGGGTGGTTGCCGGGTCCTTGGGGCTGGTCGTGTCCTGCGGCGGGGTGGGGGTGGGCGTCTGGCGTGGGAAGGGCGGCGTGGGCTTCGGGGCGGGGCTGCCCGGCCCGGGCTGGGGCTGACCGACCGCCGGGGCGATGGCGGGAACGCACATCGCCAGGACGAGCAGGAGTGACGCGGGTGAGCGTGGCATCGGGGTGATCTCCGGCGGGTGGACCCTGTGAATATCGGCCCGGTCGGGGGTGTGACATCGGGAGTTGACGGGCCAACACTCTGTGAGTTCCCGGGGGACTCCCGGGCGTGGAGAGACCTGATGCACGTGCTGATGACGACGACGCTGGGGGATGTGGTGATCGAACTGAACCCTGAAAAGGCACCGATCAGCAGCGAGAACTTCCTCAAGTACGTGGATTCGGGTCACTACAACGGCACGATCTTCCATCGGGTGATCTCGAACTTCATGATCCAGGGCGGGGGCTTCACGCCATCGATGGAGCAGAAGGAGCCCCGGGGCCCGATCGCCAACGAGTGGCGGAACGGGCTCAAGAACGTGCGGGGGAGCCTGGCGATGGCACGTCTGGGCGGGCGGCCGGACTCGGCGACGTGCCAGTTCTTCATCAACGTGGTGGACAATGACTTCCTCGACCGTCCGCAGCCGGACGGGGCGGCGTACGCGGTCTTCGGGCGGGTGGTGAAGGGGATGGACGTGGTGGACAAGATCCGGGCGGTGCCGACCGGGCAGAAGGGTCATCACGGGGACGTCCCGAAGACCCCGGTGGAGATCCGTGAGGTTCGGCGTCTGACGGCGGCGGAGGCGGGCACGCTGGGGGCCTGAGCGCACGGGTGTTGGAAGGGTGCTAGGCTGCGTGGGTTGGGTTGAGGATGGACACCGGCGGGTATCGATGATCAGCCACGATCGAGCGAGCGTTCAGACCGAGATCAAGCCCCGGCGTCCCAAGCGTCGGGGGACGCTGGCGTTCTTGTCGGAGTTCATTCTTTCGCCGCTTCAGATCGGCGCGTTCGCGGAGAGCCCGCCCTGGGTGGCAAGGGCGATGGTTGAGGGATTGGGCGTCGAGCGGGCGAGGGCGGTCGCGGAGTTTGGTCCCGGGACGGGGCCGATCACGACCGAGATTCTGAGGCGATTGCCGCAGGATTGCACGTTCTTTGCGATCGAGAAGAGTGATCGGCTGGCGGAGCTGTTCCGCAAGCGGCATCCGGAGACGACGCTGTTTCACGACAGTGTCGAGCGGATCCGTGAGTTCTGCGGGCGGATGGGCGTGGAACAGCTCGACGCGGTGGTGACATCGATCCCGTGGATCCTGATGCCCGGTTCGTTGCAGGAACGAATCCTCGACGAGACGCTGGCGATGATGAGGCCCGGGGCGCGGTTCAGCACGATCACGTACAGGTCCGAGAAGTTCGGGTTGGTGAAGAAGTTCCGGGCGCTGATGGACCGCAAGTTCGCGGTGGTTGAGCCGGTGAGCGTGGTCAAGAGCAGGCTTTCGAACGCGTACATCTACCGCTGCACGAAGTGAGCGATCTGCCGTTCGAAGAGCGCGAGCACGAGGAGCATGAAGAGACGCTGGGCGTGGTCCGCCAGGCCCGAGAGGTGTTCGTGCGCGAGTCTTTGGGCGGCGGCGCGGTCGATGGGCAGTCCAAGGGTTGAGAAGGTGGCTGGCGAGGCGAGCAGATCGCGGAGCGTCGAGGCGATGGAGCCGAAGTCCTCGCGGAACCAGCGCGAGAGCGGGATGGCGAAGCCGGATTTGGGCGCTCGCGTGAGCTCGGGTGGGAGAAGGGTGGCGGCCAGGGCACGCAGCTCCCGCTTGGAGCCGGCGTTGTCGGGGCGTGGGCCCGAGAGGCGCGATTCGAGGATCGCCTTGGCGAGGAAGGGGGATCGGACTTCGAGGGCGACGGCCATGGAGGCTGTGTCGACCTTGCGCAGCAGATCGCCCGGGAGCGAGGTGAGCGCGTCGCGTCGGGCGGGATCGATCGGTGTGTCGTGGGCGGGCTCGGAGAACGTCGGGAGGAGTGAGCGGTAGTGTTCGCGGGGGAAGATCGCGAGGATGTCGTCGTATCCCCAGCCGCGGGCGGCGTGCACGAGCCTCGCCCATCGGGCCCGTCGTGAGCGTGGGTGAGCCGACTCGCCCGCCAACGTCGGGAGGCAGGCGAGCAAAGGCCCGAAGCGTCGGAGAAGGCCGGCGGCTCGATAGCGGGCGTAGCCGTCGAAGAGCTCGTCGGCTCCGTCGCCGCCGAGTGCGACGGTGGCGTGCTCGCGCATCGCTCGGGAGACCCAGTGCGTGGGGAGGATGGATGAGTCCCCCAGGGGGAGCAGGAGCTGGTCGATGAGGAGCGTGAGATCGGCGAGCGGGTCCGGGCGGACGTCGAGCGTGGTGTGGTGTGTGCGCAGGTGAGCGGCGATCAGCGCGGCACGCGGGGACTCGTCGAAGGCGGCTTCGGGCATGCGGAGGGTAAAGGTCCGAAGATCGGGCCGAAGGCGTGAGGCGAGCGCGGCCACGATCGGCGAGTCGATCCCGCCAGACAGGAAGCAGCCCAGGGGGACGTCGGCGTCGAGGCGATGTGCCACGGCGTGCTCGATCATCGCGCGGGTGTCGGGCGTGGATGTGGAGCTTTCTCGCGGGGCGGGCTCCCACCATCGCACGAGCGAGGGGGTGAGCGTCTGATGGAGATCGAGCCTGAGCAACGATGCCGGGGGAAGTTCGCGCAGCCCCGCGATGGGCAGATCGGGGCCGAATCCGAAGGCCAGCCAGCGGGCCAGGGCTGCGGGCTCGATGATCGGGGTCTGGTCGTTGGCGAGAGCGGCGAGTGCGGCGGGGGGTGTGCTTGCGAAGGCGAAGCAGGCCGAGGATTCGCTGGTTGTGTGGGCGAAGTAGAGGGGCTTTTCGCCCGCGCGATCACGGACGAGTGTGAGTCTGGCGCGGCGGCGATCGAAGACGGCGAAGGCGAACATGCCGTCGAGCCTGGGGAGGAGTTCTTCGCCCCACATGGCCCAGCCTTGCACGAGGGTCTCGGTGTCGCTGTGGCGGCTCGAGAATCGGACGCCGAGTGATTCGAGCTCGCGGCGGATCTCGCGGTGGTTGTAGATGCAGCCGTTGAACACGACGGCGACGGCGTCGGTTGGGAGCGAGGCGTGGGCGCCGTCGTGGGGGGCGAGATCGGCGGCGGGCGAGCGAGCCATGGGCTGACGGCCGCCTTGTGGATCGAGGACGGCGAGGCGGCGATGGAGAAGGAGCAGATCGATGTCGGCGTGATCACCCGCCTGAATCGAGGAGCGCAGGAATCCGGAGCCGTCGGGTCCGCGATGGCGAAGCAGTTCGCTGACGCGTGATTCAACGGACGTTGGCATCCCGTGTCGGGATGATCGGACGCGGATTTGGCCGGCGATGCCGCACACAGCACGCGAGAATACGTCTTTGGTGGGGAGCTGGTTGGGTGAGCGCGAACCCGGGAGCGAATGGGGGCGAAATGTGTTGGCGAGCGTCGTGGGATCGTGGATAATGGTCGGGCCGGCGGGCGAGCTGAGAATGCCCGCCCGCGCGACGAGGATGGCGAGAGCCAGGAGGATGGCTTGGGTCGGCTTGACCGACGCGGGCCACAGGACTGTCGAGTCTGGTCCAGATGGAGATCGAGATGAAGAGGATCGAGCGGTCGCGGATTCTGCTGACGGTGCTGGTGCTGGCGTCCGGGGGCGTGGCGTCGGCGAACGACAATCCGGTGATCCTGCAGTGGTTCGAGTCGCGGTGGACGGACGTTGAGCGGCGGATGCCCGATTTCTTCATGGGCGGGTACGGGGCGACCTGGATTCCGAGCCCGTGCAAGGCCGCGTCGGTTGGTTCGGCCGGATACGACCCGTTCGATCGGTTCGATCTGGGGTCGCCCGCGTCGCCGACGGCCTTTGGGACCGAGGCGTACTTCCGCGCGATGATGAAGGAATTCAAGACGGCCAACGGGAACGTCTATCTCGAATCGATCATGAACCACAATTCGGGGCGCAACGGGAGCGCGAGCTTTCAGGCGCTCGGGGGCTGGCCGGGCTTCTGGCTTGCTCCGTCGGCCCCGATCACGGACAAGACCCCCACGAGCAACTGGGGAGATTTCCACAACGGCAACGCGCAGGGGTACTTGCAGTCAGAGAACCCAAGCGGGCCGAACTACGACCTCTTCCGTGGCGACCTCGTCGCCTTGTGCGACGTCAATCAGTCGGCGAACAACGTGTTCATCCGGCATCCGATCGTGGAGGGCGACCCGAGGAACATCCCGGCGGGCACGGTGTACAACCGACCCAATCCCAACAACCGCCGCCTGTATCCGGACCGCGACCTGACGCCGATGACGGTGGTGAACCCCGGCACGTCGCGAAACCCGGGGAGCAACAGTTTCACGATCTACCCGTTCAACAACGCCGACCCGATGCAGGGCGATCCGGTGGAGGAGAACGCGACGGGGCTGCTGCTCCGCTGGACGCAGTGGATGCTGGACGAGTACAAGGTGGACGGCTTCCGGATCGACGCGATCAAGCACGTGCCGAGCTGGTTCTGGGATGTGTATTGGGATGCGGTGGTGCACAACCGTCGCGTTTTGCCCGACGGCCGACGTGTGACGCCGTATTCCTTCGGGGAGAGTGTCGAGAGCCCGGTGTTCACGTTCCAGAACTACGTGCGTAAGGATGGGTTTGGGAACCGCGACTGCCTGGACATCACGGGGTCGGGCTCGCTGCGCGATCTGGTGGGCGCGGGCGGCTTCGGGACATGGGTGAACGTTCTCGACGCGCACCTGGACAAGGCCGACGACAACGACAACAACGGGAGCATCGGCGTCAATCACGCGTACAGCCACGACAACGGGACAACGGAGGGCATGGGAGCTGCTCCGCCGAATCCGACGACGCGGCAGATGGGGTACTTCGCGCAGGCGTACGTGCTGATGAGGCCGGGCGTCGTGAAGCTGTATCACAACGCTCGTGGGATCAATCGGCCGGGCGGTTTCTGGCCGGACGGGGGGATCAACACGGCGCTGGGCGTCGACCCGGTGAGCAACGCCGCGGACCCGACGATCACGCGTCTCGTGCAGATTCACAATCACTTTGCGCGGGGGGCGTGGAACGTGCTGAACGGGACGGACGGGGCGAACCCGAGCCTCGACGACGCGCTGATCTTCGAGCGTCGCTCGTGGACGGGCAGCGCCTGGTCGGGCAACGTGCTGGTGGGGATCAACGATCGCTACGACAGCGGGATTGACTGGCGGAACGTGCAGACCTCGTTCCCGGCGGGCACGCGGCTGATCGAGCAGACGGGCAACGCCGCCGACGCGCAGGTCGATCCGACGAACGTCATCCCCGAGGTGCTGGTGGTTGACGCCAACCGTCGCGTGCAGATCGGGGTGCCGCGGAATCGGTCCTCCGCGGGCGAGCACCACAAGGGGTTTGTGATCTACGGCCCGGCGATCCCGTCGGGGACACTCGCGTTCTCGAACATCGCGTCGACCATTCCCGCCGATCCGGCGGCCCGTGCTTCGGCGAGCCGGCGATCGACGGCGGTGCCGGTCATCACCACGCCGACGTTCGACATGACGCTGACGACGGTGAACGGCGACAGCGGCGCGGGAAACAACAACAACGCCGACGATAACGCCGTGTTCCGGTTCAATCAGGGCTTCCAGGACCTGAACGGCAATGGGGTTGTTGACATCGATGGGTTCAACTCGGTCGTGCCGGGGTATGAGCAGTTTGTGACGGAGCGTCGCCCGCTCGCGGGCACCTCGAACACGCAGGGCGTGTACCGGCAGACGATCAACGCGGCTCTCCTGCCCGAGGGGATGAACTACGTGTCGGTGATCGCGTTCCGCAAGCGGAACTCGAACGAGGCACCGCTCTTCCGCGACTTCCGCCAGGTGGTGTACATCGATCGACTGCCGCCCGGGGTGCAGTTCGTGAATCCTCCGGCGGAGATCGCGACGACGAGCTTCCGGTTTGACGTGAGGTCGACCGACCGCACGGCCAACCGGGCCCACGTGATTCTGAATGTGCCCGCGGGTGAGGATCCGCTGTCGAGCACCTACTCGAACAACTTCACACTCGCGACGCGCAACGACCGGTACGACTGGTCACGCACGATCAGCGGGATGACGCACGGATTCAACACGGTGACCGTGACCGCGTTCGAGGAGTCCGGGCGAGGGAACGCCGTGACCCATACGTTCTTCGTGGATCGCTGCAGGGCGGACTTCAACAAGGACGGATTCCTGGACTTCTTCGACTACGACGACTTCATTTCCTGCTTCGAGGGCTCGGCGTGCCCGAACGGTCGTCAGGCGGACTACGACGGCGACGGCTTTATTGACTTCTTCGATCTCGACGCGTTCATCGTGGATTTTGAGCGCGGCTGCTGAAAGGAATGCTGGTAATGGTCCGATGTGCTGTTCTCGCGGTAGGCGTTGTTTCGATGTGTGCAGCGTCCTTTGCGATGGGTGAGCCCTGGCGTGGCTCGATCGCGGACGCGACGGGCCCCGGCCCGGGCGGGTCGGTTCGCCTGTCGGTGCTGCCCGAGCTGTACGAAGCGTGGAGCGCGTCCGACGAGGTGGTGGTCGAGCGATTCCCTCTCTCGGACGGTCGCGAGATGACGCTTCGGCTCTCGCGATTCGAGGCCTTGGCCCCGGACGCGACCATCGTCGTCGCGACGGCGGAGGGCGAGCGTCCGCTGCCCCGCCCGGCGATGACGCTGTGGGGTGGCTCGACGGACGAAGATCCCTCGCTGCGGGTCTATCTCGCGGTCGCGGCCGATCGGCTCGATGGGCTGGTCTGGTCCGATGATCACACGTTCGTCATCACCAGCGGCCCCGAAGACCGCGTGATGCCCACGGTGATCTACGACATGCGAGAGCTTCCGCAGGAGGTCCTGGGCTTGTCGGGCGGGGGCTGCTCGGCGCTGCGAGCACCGAACGTGGTGCTGCCTCAGGAGCAGGCGGGCTCGGTCCGTGGGACGCCCCCCTGCCGGATCGCGATGGTTGCGATCGAGACCGACCACGAGACGCTCGCCGCGTATCAGGGCAACACCGCGACCGCGACGGAGTACCTCACGCGGCTCATGGGGGCGGTGTCGCAGATCTACTTCGCCGATGTGAACATGCGTCTGCAGATTCCGTACCTCAGGCTGTGGGCCGACCCCAACGATCCGTGGGATCAGACCGAGATGGGCCCGCAGCTCGATCAGTTCCGGGCGCACTGGGCTGCCAACATGCGTGGCGTACGCCGCACGCTCGCCCACTATCTCACGTTCCGCGGGTTGGGTGGAGGCGTCGCCTGGGTCGGGACGATCTGTGACTACGACTGGGGCTTTGGGCTCTCCTCCGGCGTGGGTGGGGGCTTTCCCTACCCCCTCCAGAACAACAACAACCGCAACTGGCCGATCTTCGTGACGGCCCACGAGCTTGGTCACAACTTCGGCAGCCTGCACACACACGACGGGTACACGCCGCCGATCGACGGGTGCGGCAACGGGGATTGCACGAACGCCAACCTCGGCACGATCATGTCGTATTGCCACGGGTGCGAAGGCGGGATGCGCAACATCGTCCTGACGCTCGGGCCGCGTGTGTCGCAGCAGATTCTCTCGGTGCTCGAGGCTCGCGATACGACGTGCAGGCTTTGGGGGAGTGTCCGATTCCGCACGCACCCCAGGGACGCGACGATCCGCCGCGGCATGCCGGTGACGCTCACCGCCGAGGCCACGGGGCCCGGAGTCCTGGGATATCGCTGGTTCCGCAACGGCACGTCGCTCGCGGGGCAGACGAGCGCGACGCTCACGATCCCGTCGGCCTCTCTCTCCAGCGCCGGGGTCTACACCGTTCAGGCCTTTAACGTGTGCAGCACGGTCGTCACGAGCAACGCGGCGACCCTCACGGTGCGGTGCAGGGCCGACTTTGACCGCGACGGGTTTGTCGATTTCTTCGACGTGGACGCGTTCTATGCCTGCTTCGAAGGGGTGTCGTGCCCTGCGGGTGACTCGGCGGACTTCACGGGCGATGGCTTTGTTGACTTCTTCGACATCGACGCGTTCTTCACAGCGTTCGAGGGCGAGTGCTGATCGCGGAGTACATTGAGCCCGAGTGAGGAGAGCGGCTCATTCCTGCTCGGCGGAGCGGCGCAGCCGCCGTGCCAGGTACCAGTCGCCCACCGACGGGAACGCAGTCAGCAGACCCAGACTCAAGCGCATCTTCGTGCTCGTCCAGACTTCGCCGATGGGCTTGCGAAGGCAACTCACGATGCGGTCGGCGACAAGCTCGGGTGTCTGCATCATGGACTTTGGTGTGCGGAGGGCTTTCCGTGATCCGCCGGAGCGGTCGGCCGTGCGAGCCGAGAACTCCGTGAGCGTCCCGATGGGGTGCACCGTCGAAACGTGCACGCCGGTCCCGAGCAGTTCGATCCGCATCGCCCGTCCGACATGGTCCTGCATCGCCTTGGTGAGCGAGTACGCCGAATGCAAAGGCAGCCCGACTTTCGACACGCAACTGCTGCAGATGAGCACGTGCCCCTGCCGGCGTTCGAGGAAGTGGGGCAGGGCGGGGCGGATGACGTTGAGCGTGCCCCAGAAGTTGGTCTGGATGATCGCCCGGAGTTGTTCGTCGGTGACGTGCTGCACCGATCCTTCAAGCCCGTACCCCGCGTTGGCAAAGACGCTGTAGAGGCCTCCGAAGGCTTCGATCCCGCGACGGACGAACGCGGCGGAACTCTCCGGGTCATCAACGTCCACGGCGTGCGCGACGGCTCGCCCCCCCTGGGCCGCGATCTGGTCAGCGACTTCCTGGAGCTTGTCAAGACGCCGCGCACCGAGCACGACGGGCATCCCCGCCCGTGCCGCGGCGATCGCCGTCGCCCGTCCGATCCCGCTGCTGGCTCCGGTGATGGCGATCGGCTTTCCGGCAAGGTCGGTGGTCGGCATCGTGCGTCTCAGGAGAAAGGTCTGCGTGCCCGTTCAGCGATCCGGGTTGCTGCCGTCGTTGGTCGAGGCGGTCCGGGGTTGATCGTCGGAGTTGTCCGACGAAAGGGCCCGTTGCGTCGCGCTGGAAGCCTCGCGAAGGTCGGCCCCGATGCCGTCGATGGTGTTGCATCCCGCGAGGCAGGAGGCGAGACCCAGACCGATGGCTCCGAGGATCGGCCGACGGCTGTGAGTACGAGAATGTCTGGAAACGTTCATGGCATGTCGTCCTTGAAAGCCGAGAACGCCGCAATCCTATCTCACTCGGCGAGGTAGGCTCCAGCGCCGCCTTTGGGTGCCCGCTGGACGAGCCAACGCAGTTCCGGAAGCCGAAGGACCATCGCGGCCACCAGGAACGCGATCCCTCCCGCGGGCACCATCAGCCCGAGCCGAAGGGCATGCCCGGACCATGCTTCGGGAGTGGGGAGCGTCGCCCGCAGCCCCAGCAGCAACGCCGCCATGACCCCGGAGCAGACGAGGATGTTCGCCGCACCGCGAAGTGTGGCCGGATCGATGATCGGTCCGTGGCGGCGAGCGAACAGCACCATCAGCACCACACACTGCATCGTCGCCGAGATCGAGGTGGCCCAGGCGAGCCCGGCCTCGCGGAACCACCAGATGAGCGTGAAGTTCAGCCCGACCGCCATGGTCACCGCCGCCAGCGAGACCCGCATGGGCGTGCCCGTATCGCCCTTGGCGTAGAACGCCCGTGTGACGACGTTGTTGAGCGAATAGGCCCAGACGGCCGGCGCGAACCCCACGAGGACCCACGCCGCCCGTCGCGTCCCCTCATCGCTGAAGGCGTGTTCGCCCCCCGAGAGCATGACGCGAGTCAGGTCGTCGGCGACCAGCACAAGCCCGACGCTGGCGGGCACTCCGACGACCAGACTCAAGCGGATACCCCGCCGAAGCATCGCGACGAACGCATCGGGGTCGCCCGCGGTGCGGTTGAGCAGCGGGAAGACCGCCGTCGCGACGGCCAGCCCGAACACGCCCAGCGGGAACTGATAGAACCGCGACGCCGCCGACAGGATGCTGTTGCTCGCCTCGTCGAGGGGCACGGGCTGGCCGAACATCGTTGGGCCCACCCAGGTCGGCCACATCGCGATCACCTGATCGACCACCGTGCTCAGTTGGAGCGCCCCCAGCCCGATGACCACCGGGATGAACCGCGAAAGCACCGTTCGCCCGGCCTTTCCGACGCCCGCGAACACGCCCGTCCATCGAACATGAGGCCTCAGCGATACCAGAGACCAGATGATCTGGGCCACGCTCGCGCCCAGCGCCGCCCCCGCGACGACGTACGCGGTCCCTTCCGCCGAGGCGTCCTGCCTGAGAAAGTGCGACGCCGCCGCCGCGATCATGAACGCGTTGAGCAGCAGCGGGGCGGCCGCGGGCGGGCCAAACTTCCCGTGCGACTGCAGCATCCCGCCCAGAATCGCGGTGATGCAGACCATCGGCATCATCGGGATCATCAGGATCGTCAGCCGGATCGACAGTTCCGCCTCCGCCGGCGCCCATCCCCCGGCGAGGGTGAGCGTCAGGAAGCCCGCGATGAGCAGCGTCAGCGTGCCCGTGACCAGCGTGAGCAGCGCGATGACCAGCGACGCGAGCCGACGCGACAGTTCCGGGTCGTCCTTGCTCAGCCTCGTGTACTCGGGCAGGAACGCCGCGGTGAGGGCACCCTCTCCAAAGAGCCTGCGGAAGAGGTTGGGGATCAGGAAGGCCGCGGCGAAGGAAGACCCGACCAGGGTGTCGCCGAGCACGCGGGCCGTCAGGATCTCACGCGCGAGCCCCGCGAAGCGAGACAAGAGCGTGAACGAGAAAACCACGCGGATCGCCCCCGCCAGAGCGCCGGCCATCTCCGTGTGATCCTGCGCCGGTTTGTCGGGTGGGGTGGTGGTCATCGAAGTGTGTGCGGCATGGTCGGCTCCGCGAGAGCGCCAAGCGTACCCCCTTCGAGGTCGATCGCCAGCACCGACTGGTCATCGATCGCTGCTCCATGAGTTCGGGCTGCCGAGAAGAGTGCCGCACGCACCTCGGCCGCGGACTTGCCCGCCCCTGCAATCACCCGGCGAATCGTCGCGAGGCCCAATTCCCGTCCGCGGGCGTCCTGAACCTCCACGAGGCCGTCGGTCAGCATCACCAGTACGTCGCCCGGGCGAAGTTGGGTTGTCCCATGGCGGAACGACTCGTTCGGATCCACGCCGAGCGGGAGTGAGTCGTTCGTGCACTCCTCGATCGTTCCGTCGTGCCGCCGAATGAAGATGGGAAGATGCCCCGCCAGTGCGAACTCCACCGTCGCGCCCGATCGCGCACCCTTCAGCCGTACACAGGACATCGTCGCGAACATCCCCGGGCGGGTCAGTTCGGTCAACATGATGTTCAGCTCCGACAACAGCTTGGGCAGCGGCGGACTCTCCCGGAGAAGCGTGCGGGTGGTGCTCTTGACCATTCCCATGACGATTCCAGCACCAACGCCATGCCCGGCCACGTCGACCAGCAACGCGTCCACCCCGTTGGGTCCCACGACAGCATCGATGAGATCGCCACCCATTGTGTTCGAGGCCACGCTATTTCCAACGATCCGTATCGATCCCGACTCGAACGACAGATTCGGCACGAGCGTCCGATGGATCTCCGACGCCAGGTCCAGCTCGGCCTTCGCCTGGTTGCTCCGCCTTTCGTGATGCCTTGCGACCCGCATCGCGATGATGTACCCCAGCACCATCGACAAGATCGCCGCAACGAGCATGATGATCTTCATGCTCGCCACGCTTGTGCCCGGCGAACGATCGAGCCAGCCGCTCGCGGCCAGCCTTGGGAAGCCAGCGAAAGGAATCAGAAACTGCAGCGGAGCGATGATCAGCGTGAGCCAGCGCACGTTATAGATGAACGAGGCCGCCCAGCAGACCGACGACACCCCGGAGAACCCGGCGATCAGCCCGACCGCGGTCCAGTTCCCCGGGTTCTCTTGGATCATCGCGCCCATCAAGCCCATGGGCATGAACGTGCAGAACACCCCCGCCAGCACGAGACGGCGTTCCCCCTCGTCGGCCCATCGTTCGCGAGGCCGATCTCTCTTCAGGTCGAGTGTTCGTGCGATGCTGACCACGAGCCGGTGCATCGCCTCAGCCTACCCGACGCGGTCGCCCGGCACGCCCTCGCGCATCCGCTGGATATCCGTCAGGACGTCGGCCTGGTGGTCGGCGTGGTAGCTCGACCGGACCAAGGCGCCCGACTCGACCACCTTGAACCCCCGCCCAAGCCCCTCCGCCTTGAACGAAACGAATTGTTCGGGCGTCACCCACCGGTCGATCGGCAGGTGGTTCCGGGTTGGCTGGAGGTACTGGCCGATCGTCAGGATGTCGCAGCCGTCCGTTCCCCCGCCCACGCGGGTCCCTGCCTGCACCTCGTCCATCAGTTCGAGCACTTCCTCGTCGCGCTCGCCGATCCCGACCATGATCCCGGTCTTGGCGACCACGCCTTGTTCCTTGCAGCGGCGCAGCAGCTCGACCGACCGGTCGAACTTGGCGCTGGGCCGAACGGCAGGGTACATCCGCCGAACCGTTTCAAGGTTGTGATTGATGATGTGCGGGCGGGCGTCGATCACCATCTGCAGGGCGCCCCAGTTGCCCTCAAAGTCGGGAATGAGCACCTCGATCGACATGCCCGGGCAGGCCTCGCGGGACCTGATGATCGTCTCGGCCCAGATGCCCGCCCCCCCGTCGGGCAGCTCGTCCCGATTGACGCTCGTGATCACGATGTGCTTGAGCCGGGCGTGCTCGTACATCAACCTGAGCGACTCGGCCACACGCCGGGGTTCGTCCTTGTCGAGGGTCGCGGGTCGTCCCGTCTTGACGTTGCAGAACCCGCACGCCCGCGTGCACGTGTCCCCCAGAATCATGATCGTCGCGACGCCCCGGCTCCAGCATTCACCCATGTTCGGGCACGAGGCTTCCTCGCAGACCGTGAAGAGCTTGTGCTTGTCCAGAATGCCCTTGAGCCGCGTGTATCCCTCTCCGCCGGGCACCCTCGCCCGCAGCCAGTCGGGCTTCTTCTTGAGCGACAGCGTCTGAGGCCCGTCCTGGTTGTTGAGCACCATCCCCGAAAGGCTGACCTTGGGCGGGTCGACCGTCCGCAGCGGATCACCACCCGCCGGCCGCGGATGCCGCGCGAGCGTCCGGGCGATCGCCGCCTCGGTGCCCGAGCCGTGGACGGGCGGGGTGTTCGGGGTGCTGGGCTGAGTCGGGCTCATGGCTGACTTTAGGGCTGTCCTCCCCGTCGCCGCGATCATTGACTCGGCCCGCAGACGCCGTAGCCTCTTGCGCCGAGTTGGGCGGGGTTGGTCGAAGTTTGCTAGGATGACAGCCGGGCCGATAATCGATCGGGCCCCAAGGAGATCGGTGTGACTCACGCTCGATTCGTTCCTGCTCGCCCAAGCCTGCGTCTGACCGCCTGCGCCGGGATGCTGGCGGGCGTCGCCTCGCTCGTCGGCGGGTGCTCCAACTTCGATTCCTACCTCGACCCGAGCGTGCTTGGTCGTTGGGAATACACCCCCGCCTCCGTGCCCGTTCTCGAGTACATCAGCTCCATCGAGGGCAAGCCCGCCGACCTCGTCGCCTACAGCGACGTCATGCCCAGCGACCTGCTCCCCAGCCCCGCCGACTACCGCGTCGGCCCGGGCGATCGCATCCAGATCCGCGTGTTTGACATCATCACACGCGACGACATCCCGACCCAGTACGAGCGGCAGGTCGATATCCGCGGCACGATCGACGTGCCCCAGCTCGGCCGCCTCTTCATCTCCGGCAAGACCATCGGCCAGCTGAAAGAGCTCCTCACCGAACGCATGCGGGGGCTCATCGCCGACCCGCTCGTCGAAGTCGACATTCTCGACCTCCGCCAGCAGACGTTCACCCTCCTCGGGGCCGTCTCTCGCCCCGGCGCGTACTTCATCCCCAAGCCCGACTTCCGTATTCTCGAAGCTCTCCCCTTTGGCGAACGCTACGAACCGGCCGCCAAGGAGATCTACATCATCCGTCTCGTCGGGCTTGATCCCGCGCTCGACGACCCGACCGGCGGCCCGCCTCCCGACGCCATCGGAGGCCCATCCTCAGGCAGCCCGTCCGAATCGCCCTCCGGCTCGCCCGCTCCCCGCGGCTCGCAGCCCGCCGCCGGCGAAGACCTCATCAACATCATCGACGACCTTTCCAAGCCCGCCGGCGAGCCCCGCCGCGATCGCCCGAGCCCCGCCTCGGTCCGTGGCGGCCAAGGTCTCGACCTGCAGTCCAGTGCCGTTCAGCCGGCCAATGACCGCCGCCCGATTATCGATCTGCCCGATCCGACCGCCCCGGCGGCCGCGATCGAGCAGCCCGCTGTCGGCGAAAGCTCCGCCGCCCCCTGGGCCTTTGTCAACGGCAAGTGGGTGCAGGTGCGTGGAGCCGCCGCTCCCGCCGGAGGCACGCCCGTGAGCGGCGGGGAACCCATCGGCCTCGAAGGCGACGGCCGTCGGTCGTCCGACATCATCACGCAGCGGGTCATCCGCATCCCCCTCGAACGCCTCCTGGCGGGCGACAGCTCGCTCAACGTCATCGTTCGCCCGGGCGACGTCATCCGCGTGCCCGATGCGCCCCGCGGCGAGTTCTACATCGGTGGGTTTGTGCGTCGGCCCGGCGTTTACAACCTGCCCGCGGATGGTCGCATGACCATCCGCCGTGCCATTGATACCGCCGGCGGCCTCGACAGCCTCGCCTGGCCCGAACGCGCCGAACTCACCCGCGTCGTCGGAAAGAACCGCCAAGCCATCGTCAGCATGAACCTCCGAGCGATCGTCGAGGCCACCCAGCCCGACGTCTACATCCGCCCCGACGACCACATCAACGTGGGAACCAGTTTCTGGGCGATTCCCCTCGCGGTCCTCCGAAACGGCATGCGGGCAAACTACGGCTTCGGGCTGCTGCTCGATCGCAACTTCGGCAACGATGTCTTCGGCGTGCCGCCCGAGTACAACACCCGCTCGCCAAGCCTCTTCCCATAACCTAACGGGAACCAAATTGGGTAGAGGGCGTCTCGTCCGAGAACGATCTCGGCGGTGCGAAGTTGGGCAAGGTGGCCCCGAGTGGGCAACGCGCGGGACGCAGTCGGCCGATGCAAACGGGCGACGTCGTTGTGAACCCCGAACGGGTCACGCGGCGTAGTATGGCCGTCTGTCAACCACGAAGGACCCATAACCTGAGACGTACAGAAGAGTTGTTCACGTGAGCAGCGTTCCAGCGCAACAGCCGCGAGTGTCGGGCACGACGCCTGGAGAGGGCAAGCCTCTTTTCGGGATGATGACGCCGGCGCGCCTGGCGATTTTCGGGCTCTTGGCCCTGGCGTTTGTCGGGGTGTTTTGGCGTTGGTTCTACTCGCAGCACCGGCACTGCATGGACGCGCTTCAGGACTGGGGGCATGCTTATGCCGTCCCGTTCATTGCGGGCTTTCTGGTCTATCGCTCGTGGCCCGAGCTGCGGGCGACGCGGTTTCGGCCGTTCTGGCCCGGCCTGGTGGCCTTGACGACGGGGATCGCCAGCTACGGGTTTTTCCTGCTGGGGTACCCGAACCACATGGGCCAGGGTTTTTCGATGATCCTGGCGCTCTTCGGGCTCGTGCTGCTCGTGCTGGGGCCGGCGGCGATTCGCGTGCTGTTTATCCCCATCGCCTTTCTCGCCTTCGGGGTCACGGTCTCCGAGGCGGTCATGATCCAGTTCACGTTCAAGCTGCAGGACGTTGCAGCGCAGGGCGGGTTCTTCCTGCTCAGCCTCCTGGGTCCGATCTTCGGTTACCAGTGCACGCTGGCAGGCCACCAGCTTGAGATCATCAAGGACAACGGCGAGGTGATCCCGCTGGGCATCGCCGAGGCCTGCTCGGGCATGCGGATGGTGATCGCCTTCCTCGCGCTGGCGGGGATCGTGGCGATCCTTTCCTGCCGGTGGTGGTGGCAAAGGGTCGCGGTGTTCCTGCTCGCGCTCCCGGTGGCGATCGCGATGAACATCGTGCGCATCGGGATCCTCGGGGTGGCGTCGTTGTGGGATAAGAACTTCGCGGCCGGCGAGGCCCACATCTTCATCGGGACGGTTCTGCTGCTTCCGGCGCTGCTGGCCTACATGGCCTGCGTCTGGTCGCTGGATCGGATCTGGGTCCCTGAGGAGGAAACGGCCAAGCCCATCGGCGCTCCGAAGCCCCTCCCCGTCGTTCACGGATGGTCTTCGGCGGGGTCGCCGGCGTTCCTCGCGGGGCTTCTCCTGCTGGGTTCGTCGGCGGTCGTGCTGCCCGTGGTGATCGCCAAGTGGGACGTGCACACGATCAAGAAGCCCGTGTACGCCGAGGGTGGCCGTCTGCTGCGGGACATTCAGCCCAGGGCGATTGCCGACTGGACCGCCGGGCCCGATCACCGCGAGTCGGCGGAGATTGAAGAGACGCTTGGCACGACGAACTACATCACCCGCCCGTATCGCAAGGTGGTCAACGGTCGGAACGTCGACATCGTGCTGCACGCCGCGTACTACACGGGCGGGATCGACACGGTCCCGCACGTGCCGGAGCGGTGCATGGTGGGCGGCGGCTGGGGGATTCTGTCCGGGCCGTTCCGGGTTCCGCTGACGTTGGACCAGACGCGCTGGTACGAGGATCCGCGTGATCCCGAGGCGATGAAGCTCGGGTATCGCAAGACGCGAACGGGCTTTGCGAGCGATTCGCCGGGGATGGGCGTGACGCTTCCCCGCGGGATCGAGAACGCGGCGATGCAGGTCACGGAGTTTGGTGATCGGGACAAGCGGATGTACGCCGGGTATTTCTTCGTGGCCAACGGGGACATCGCGCTGACCGCGAACGACGTTCGGCTGCTGGCGTTCGATCTCAAGTCCGACTACGCGTACTACATGAAGGTTCAGGTGTCTTCGTCGATGGTGTCAAGCCCGGAGGAGCTGGCGGCGGTCGCCTCGGAGTTCCTGAACGAGGCGATGCCGGAGCTGATGCGGTGTGTGCCCGATTGGGTGAAAGTGACGCGCGGGGAGTATCCGCCGGATAACCCGAGGCGTGGGGCTGGGAAGAACGAGCGGTAAGTCAAGAGCGGCGAAAGATCGCCGAGGAGAAGGTTTGACCATGGCCGGATCTCGAGTCAACAAGAAGTTCGTGACGCTCCTGGTGGGCGGGCTGGTGACGGTGGTGTGCGTCGGCGGCGGGCTGGCGTACTTCTTCGTCTTCAACAACGCGAGTCGCCTCGCCGCGGCGGGTGATGCCGCCCTTGCCAGGCAGGACTTCCTCGCCGCCGACAAGCTCTTCTCCAAGGCGGTCAACAAGGAGCAGACCAACCCCGAGTATCTGCGCAAGTGGATCGAGGCGATGAAGAACTACACGCCGGACACCGAAACGGCGTACCGGGCGAAGTACTCGCAGGACTACCTGCGTGCGCACATGGCGCTCGCCCGGGCCCTGCGCACGGACGTGAAGGCCTACCGCGAGGCGCTGGCGCTCTTTCACAACGAGCTCCGCGAGATCCCGCGTGTCGACCCTTCCGTCAACAACGACGTCGTCCGCATGGTCGATGAGTCGCTCGCGTTCTTTGGGGGCGGCAACCAGAAGGAAGGCGATGTCCTTCGTCGCTACAGCGGACTGGCGCTCCTGCGGAGCTACAACGCCGCGGCGAACATGAACGATCGCGAGATCGAGCGGGCCCGGACGGATCTGGAGGCCGCCCTTGCCGCTGATCCAAAGGACGGCGAAGTGGCGGTCGGGCTGGTTCAGTGGTGGGATCGCCGAGGCCGAGAGTTGCTCGCGCGTCAGGACGTGGACGGCGGGAACGAGGCGTTGGCCAAGAGCCGCCAGGTGCTCACGGAGCAGTTGGCCGCGAATCCGGAGGATCCGCTGCTGCTGCTGACCGAGGTGGCGGTCTTCTTCGGGGACAAGCAGAACGAGCTGCGCACGCTGCCCGATCGGGCGGCTCGCGAGGCGGGCCTGGCCGAAGTAATGAAGGAAGGTTCGGCCCGGCTTGACCGCGTGGCCGCGGCGATCGGCAAGATGAGCATGGAGACGGTGGAAGCGCGCCTGATCGATCTGCTGCAGACCACGGAAGAGCGGTACGAAGGCCCGCAGGTGGGCATGAAGCGTGCCGAGGCTCTGTACAAGCGGGCGTTGGAGGCAAGGCCCGCCGACACGCGGATGCTGATGTCGCTGGGTGTGCTGATGGCCTCGCGGAACGAGTACGAGAAGGCGATCGAGCAGATGCAGCGAGTGGCGGACCTGAAGCAGCAGCCGCTGAGTTTCATCGGCGTGCAGCAGTTCGGGCACCGCATGATGAGCCGGTACCTTCAGGCGCAGTACGCGCTCAAGCTTCATGAGACCGCGGAGCAGAGCAAGAAAGCGGAGTGGCTCCAGAAGGCGATCCAGTATCGCGGGGAACTCGCCAAGCTGACGGAATCGGACAGCAGCCAGCTTCTGCGGATCGACGCCGAGCTTGATCTTGCTCGGGGCGACGTGGGACCGGCACAGAAGAAGCTTCTCGAGTATTGCCGACGGACGAACAACGAGGAGACGGAGGCGCTGTGGCTTCTGGCCGAGGCTTCGTTCCGCGTGAACGAGCCGGGCACCGCGGAGAAGACGCTGCAGGCGCTGCTCGCAAAGGAGCCGTTCAACTTCCGCGCGCTTGCTCGTCTGGGGCAGTACTACGCGAACGTCCGCCGGTTTGCCGACGCCGTGCCTTACCTCCAGCAGGCGGCCGCGATGGACCCGTCGAACGAGACGCTCAAGACGATGCTGACGCAGACGATGGCGGCGGCGGGTGCCTCGGTGTCGAGCAACGACCCGATGGTCGTGCTTCGTCAGCAGGTCGACAAGCTCGAGGCAGAGGGCAAGGCCGAGCAGGCCTTCAAGCTCCTGCAGGACACCTACGCCAAGGAGAAGCGTGGGGATCTGGCGGCACTTCTGGCGGCGAAAACGGCGCAGCGTGGCGACCGCGTCGGGGCTCTGAAGATCGTCGACGAGTTCCTGGCGACGGACGCCTCGGATGATCGGCTGAAGCGGATGCGTGCGGTGCTCTCGACCGACAACCCCTTGGAGCAGCGGATCGCGTTGATCGATGTTTCGGGCGCACCCGAGGCCGAGAAGGCCGTGGCGAAGGCGGTTGCGTATCGCGAGGCGGGTGATCTCGCCAAGAGCGCGGAGTGGACGGACAAGGCGGCGGCGGCGGACGCGGCGGCGCCGGGAGTTCTGGAACTGCGGTTCCAGGCGGCGTTGGACGCAAAGGACTTCACGAACGCCTCGAAGCTGGCTGATGAGGCCCGCACGCGCGACGTTGATCGCGTGGAGGGAGCGACGTTCCGGGCGAGGGTGTTTGACGCGCAGAACCGCTTGGCCGACGCCGTGCGTGAGCTGGAAGCGGTGCGGAACCGTTCGACGTTCAGCGTCGAGGCGGGACGGATCCTTGCGGCGATGATGATCCGGCAGGACCGGGTTGTCGATGCGGTCGCGGTCTTCCGCGATGCTCTGGCCCGCCGCCCGCAGGATCGCAACTGCCTGTTGGGGCTGATCTCTCTGCTTGTTCGTCTGGATCGCGGGCAGGAGGCGATGGAGGAAGCCCGCTCGCGTGCGCAGTATCACATGGGCGACGCGGAGGTGATCGACGCGTGGCTCAAGCTCGAGGCCGCGTTCGGCGACCGAGACCTTGCGTTGCGGGAGCGTCAGAAGCAGTACGACCTGAACCCGAACGATCGGGCGACGCAGGTGGCGCTGGCGAGCCTGTACATCGACATGAAGCGTTGGCCGCAGGCCCGCGAGATGATCGACCGGATCAAGAAGGATCGGATCGATCTGGAGATTGCGCAGATCGAGGCGCGTTGGAACTCCGAGCAGGCGAGGCTGACGGAGGCTCTGCAGGCGTTCGACGAGTACATCGCGACGCTCCCCGAGGACCAGCGCACGCCCGAGGTGTATCTGGCCAAGGGGCGGTTCATGGAGCGGGTCCAGCTGCTCGATGAGGCGATCAAGGCGTACGAGGCCGCGTCCAAGAACCAGTCCAAGGCGATGGAGGCGGACAAGGCACTTGGTGACCTCTACGCGCGTCAGGGTCGCAACCAGGAAGCCCTTGAGGTGTACGGGCGGATCCTCGCCGGGAACGCGGACACGCCGGATCACTCGATCACGAAGCGATCCATCGAGCTGCAGATCCGGTCGCGAAAGATCGACGAGGCGCTCGCCGCGCTCGACAAGCTGGGCTCGACCGTGATCGGACAGGACGCGGTGCTGTCGATGCAGTACGCCGACGCGATCCGGCTCAAGGGCGACGAGAAGCGCGGCGCTGAGCTGCTCGATCAGGCGGTTGCGAAGTTCCCGAACAACCCGCAGGTGTTCTACCGGCGTGCGATGGCAAACCTGAATTATCCCCAGCTTCGCACGCAGGTGATGCAGGACCTCGACCAGGCGATCCGCCTGCAGCCCGAGCACTGGGAAGCCAGGCAGGCCCGGGCGGTGCTGCACGAGGAGGCCGGCAACGTCCAGGCGTCGATCGGCGACCTGCGCGAGGCGGTGAAGCTCAACCCGATGATCGACGAGCTTCGGGTTTCTCTGCTGCGGTACCTGCTGAGTCTGGGCGATCGGGATACGGACGCGGTCGAGGTCGTCGAGGGCGTGATCAAGCGCCGTCCGGGGGATCTCGCCCTGCTGGTCAACACCGGCGACATCTTCCGCGAGGCCGGCCGCGTGGACCGAGCCGAAGACTACTACGAGCGTGCCTACAAGCAGAGTGCGCAGCTCTTCATCGTGCTGCGGTATCTGGATCTGCTGCAGACGCGCAAGCCCCCGGCGCTCACCAAGGCCGACGAAGTGCTCCGCACCATGGGTTCTGCGGTGGACGCTGAGCCCTCGCTGCTGATGTCCCGGGCGAAGCAGTTTGCGTTCCGCGGCAAGCAGGAGGAGGCGCTCCGCGACATGACCGCGTCGCTGCGACTGATCAAGAAGGACCAGCCCAGGCTCATCATGGCGTGGTTCGGCGACGTGAAGCGCAACATGAGCCGCCCGGACGACATCGCCAAGCTGCTCGACGCGGTCGATCGCGAGGGGCTGATTCCCGGCTGGACGACGTTCTTCAGGGCGGGCGTGCTTCTTGAGAAGCCCGAGACCGAGAAGGAGGGGATCGCCCGCCTCGAGGCCGCCATCACCAAGACCGAGGACATGCAGCTTGTCCAGCAGATGGCGATGATCCTGCAGGCGAAGTACTACCAGCTCAACGACTGCGAGAACTCGCTGCGGATCACGCGGTGGAGCGTGGAGAAGTTCCCCAACGATGCCTTCATGCTCAACAACCTCGCGTTCATGATCGTCAAGTGCGGCGGCGACCCGAAGGAGGCGGTGCCCTTCGCCGAGCGGGCCCTCAACGCCGCGCTCGCCCAGGGCCAGACGCAGACCGCCGACGTGTACGACACGCTGGGGTGGGTCTACACGCGTGCGGGCATGCTGAAGGAGGCCGAGGCGCCCCTGCTGATCGCGTACCGCCAGGCGGGCAACAGCTCGATCCGCCCGACCGTCATGATGCACATCGCCGAGTGGCAGATCGCCCGCGGCGACATGGTCGAGGCCGAAAAGCTCATTCAGGGGCTCGACACCTACTTTGCCAACCCACAGGCGGCCCGCGTCCCCGGACAGGAGGCGCAGTTCGCCGAGCTCAAAAAGAAGTTTGAGGCTCAGAAGAAGAAGTGATGGCGGTTTGCCCCGGGGACCTCCCCGGGACGATCGACCGGACAAGAATGAACCCTCTCCCGAAGGCGGGGGAGGAAGGAAGACGCCGATGACCACCATTCCCACCAGCGCCACCAGCCCCTTGCCCGTGCCCCGGCGAGAGCCCTCCTCCGCCCCGATCACGGTGGGTGGTGGGATCGACCCGGTCAAACTGATCATGCGCAACCTCTGGCTGCTGGCCGGGGCTGGCATCGCCGGAGCCTTCATCGGAGCGGCGGCGCACTTCGGGCTGCTGTTTGTCTATCCGGTCTATCAGCCCAAGGCCGTCTTCGAGTGCAACTCGCCCGTCGACAATCCGTACCGCCCGACGGGCGCGGGCAGCGTCTCAACCCAGGAAGAACTCCAGACCTTCATGCAGACGCAGGTCCGCATCATGACCTCCGACGAGGTTCTGGAGCGTGTCGCACGCAGCCCCCGCCTCGCCGCCGAGGCCCCGAACTGGATCAAGTGGTACCTCAACAGCGACGGCACGACGGACCAGAACGCGGTCTTCAAGGAATTGCAGGACGAGATCCGCGCCCGCACCGTTCCCCAGACGCGACTCATCGAGCTGTCCTTCGGCTGGAAGAAGTCGCAGGACGCGGCCGGCGTGGTCCAGCTCGTCATGAACGAGTACATGGATCTGGTCCGCGCGCAGGGTGACAACGAGTTCAAGGACCAGACCGCCGCCCTCTCAAAGAACATCAAGGACCTCGAGGATGAGATCGGGCGTCTCAAGACGCGCCGGGCCGGCATCATCCGCGACAAGTCGATCGACTCTTCGGACCCTCGCCTCAACGAAACCACGATGCGTCTTGAAGGGCTCGGTCGCGAACGCCTCATTCTCATGGGTCAGAAGCGTGACACCGAGACGCGCATCTCGATCCGCGAGGAGCAGCTCAACGATCAGGGCGGCGCCGGGGCGATCCAGATCCCCGAAGAGATCAAGTCGCGGGTCTCCGTCAATCCGCAGATTCTGAACATCGAACAGTCCATCGCGCTGTACGAGTCGGAGCTCGACGGTCTTCGCCGCAAGGGAATGACGCCCGACAACCGTGTTTTCAAGCGCACGCAGTCGACGCTCGAAGCCTACCGGCAGAAGCTCGAACAGACCAAGCAGGAGCTCGAGGAGCGGGAGTTCCGCGCGGAACTCGAACTGCTGCGGACGCAGCTCCGCTCCGTCGAGTCTCAGTTGGACACGGTCGACAACGAGCGCAAGGAACTGCTCACCCGCCAGACCGAGCTGACCCAGACGCTCTCCGAACTCAACGACATCGACGATCGCATCAAGCAGTCCGACTTCCAGGCCTCGCAGGCGCGGGAGAAGCTCAAGGAGCTCAACGCCATCACGGCGATGCCCACGGCGAACCGCATCCAGGTGCGCACGCCCACGATCCGCCCCCCGCGCGAGCCGATCTTCCCCAGGCTGATCTTCCTCGTTCCCGCCGGCGGGATCCTGTGCCTTGGCTTGGTCGGGGGCATCGTGGTACTCCGCGAGGTCGTTGATCAGCGCATCAAGAGTCCCTCCGACGTCACGATGCTCAACCGCACCACGCTGCTGGGCTGGGTTGCGGACGCATCCGAGGATCCGTCGCAGCCGGCGGTCGTCGAGACCGCGTTCCGCGATCGCCCCAAGGGCGTCATCGCCGAGAACTTCCGCCAGTTGCGTTCGAGCCTCGCCAAGCGCATCGAACCGGCGGGCCGAAAGACCATTCTCGTGGCCGGCTGCATGCCCTCCTCGGGCACGACGAGTGTCGTGTCGAACCTCGCGCTCTGCTTCGCCTCGGCGGGCAAGAGCGTGCTGGTGATCGACGCGAACCTCCGCCGCCCGGCGTTGCACAAGGTCTTCGGCGTGCAGGACCGTCCGGGCCTGGGCGAGATTCTCGCCGGTGAGGCCACCCTTTCCGCCGCTGCCAAGCCCCTCGACGACGCTCCGGGTCTGAGCGTCGTCTGGGCGGGCGAAAAGGAGAAGCGTGTGTACGAGGCGCTCGCCACCGACGCCATGGGCAAGGTCCTCCAGGAAGCCCGCGGCAAGTACGACATCGTGCTGGTGGATTGCTCCCCGGCCGTCGTCGCCGGCGACGCCAACGCCATCGCCGCCCGTGCTGATGCCTCCATCCTCGTTGCCCGGGCTTTCTCGGATAAGCGGGGCATGGTCAACCGCATCAAGAACGAGCTGCTCGAAGCGCGCGGCGAGTTCCTGGGTGTTGTCGTCGACGGCGTGAAGCACGCCGCGGGCGGATACCTCCGCGGGAACATCAAGGCCGCCCACGAGTACCACAACGATCCCTCCAAGCCCGCCGCCTGAGACTCGCCCGATGACGTCCACAGGCGACCGACATTCCCCGCCCGCGTCCAGACGCGTCCTTGTCACGGGCGGGGCTGGGTTTATCGGATCGCACCTCGTGCGCCTGCTCGTGGGCCGTGGCGATGCGGTCACGGTGGTCGATGACCTCTCCACCGGCAGACGCGAGAACCTCGATTCCCGTGCGAGCTTTGTTCATGCCGACGTGAGAGACGCCCTCGTCGGCCCGCTCGCGAACGAGACTTTCGATCAGATCTATCACCTTGCCGCCGTCGTCGGCGTCAAGCTTGTCGTCGATGACCCGCTCAACGCCATCGAGGTCAATGTCGGGCGCACCAGCGATGTCCTGCGTTTCGCCCTGACCGCGGGTCCGAATGCAACGCCCGCGAAGGTTCTTCTGACCTCCAGTTCCGAGGTGTACGGCAAGGGAACCGCCAGTCCGTTTTCCGAAGACGACAACGTCGTGTACGGGCCAACCACCGTCTCACGATGGTGCTACGGGTGTTCCAAGGCGATCGATGAGTATCTCGCGCTCGCCTACCACCGCCAGCACGGGCTCCCCGCCGTGGTCGTGCGGTTGTTCAACACCGTCGGGCCCGGTCAGGTCGGGGATTACGGCATGGTGCTGCCCCGATTCGTGAACGCCGCGCTCGAGGGGCGGCCCATCGAGGTCTACGGCGACGGCGCGCAGACTCGTTGCTTCTGCGACGTGCGCGATGTCGTGCAGGCATTCCCGGCCTTGCTCGATCACCCCGAGGCCTTGGGACGGGTGTTCAACGTCGGGTCCGATCAGCCCATCTCGATTCGTGATCTTGCGATGACCGTGGTGCGCACGCTCGCGTCCGCTTCGTCTGTTCGTCTCGTGCCCTACGCCGACGCCTACGCCCCCGGATTCGAGGATCTCCGAGACCGCAGGCCCGACCTCGGCCGGATTCGGTCGGCCATCGGCTGGCAGTCAAGAGTGCCCCTCGACCGGACGATTCGAGACATAGCGGCTTCGCTCGGCGCGGCCCAAACGCCTCAGGGAGTGGCCGGGGGGAGTCGGTGATGCAGGTGATGCTGGCGAACATGCTGGCGATGGTCGATCCGGCCGCCTCGGCGGACCACGTGATCACGCGCTTGGACATGTTCCACCGCTACATCTGGGTGCTGCTGGTGGCGTTTGTGGTGACGATTTTCGCCACGCCGATCATGCGGCGGCTCGCCGTGAAGCACGGCGTGATCGATCGTCCCAGCGAGGCCCGAAAGATCCACAAGATGCCCATCGCCTATCTGGGCGGCGTGGCGGTCTTCGCCGGGATCGTGGCGGGGATCTTCTATAGCTATCTCGGCGCGGCGTACCCGGAACTGCTCGATTATCAGGGCATCCGCCAGATGGAGTTCAGCGCCGAGCAGGAGCCGGTGCCCCTCTCCGTGCTCCTAGGCATGACGATCATCGCGGTTGTCGGGCTGATCGATGACGTCACGGGCATCGACCCGCGCGTCAAGGTCGGCGGGCAGCTCATCGCGGCCGCCGCCCTCGCGATGGACGAGGTGGGTGTAAAGGTCGCGGCGGGTGCGGTCCTCCCCATCGCCCATGCTCTGGGGATTCCTGTCACCGTCCTGCCGAGCGGCCTGGAGACGATCCAGTTCACGCTGATCCCGGGGCTGCCCCCGGTGGACGCGGTGTACTGGCTCGGCACGGCGGTCATCGGGTTCTGCGTGGTGGGGGCGTGCAACGCCTCGAACCTGGTGGACGGGCTGGACGGGCTGTTGTCCGGTACGACGGCGATCGCCGCGGCGGGGCTGCTCATCATCGCGCTGACGCTCGCGGTGCAGCAGGATGGGCCTCGTGACAGCCAGCGGATTGTGCTGTGCATGGCGGTGCTCGGCGCGTGCATGGGCTTCCTGCCGCATAACTTCAACCCGGCGACCATTTTCCTGGGCGACTGCGGGTCGCTCATGCTCGGGTTCTGCACGATTGTCATCATTCTGAGTCTCGGCGATACGGGGAAGACCCACCTCGTGCTGGCCGGGCTGGTGATCTACGCGATCCCCCTGATCGACACCTCGCTGGCGATCATCCGGCGCAAAATGGCGGGCAAACGCATCAGCGACCCCGACAGCGACCACCTCCACCACATCTTCAAGAGAGCGCTTGGGGTCAAGGGGGCCGCCCTGGCGCTCTACGGCATCGGGGCGTGCTTCGCGACGCTGGGCATCCTGATGAGCCTCTGGCGTCAGCGGGTCGTGTATGCCCTGCTTGCTGTGCTGGTGGGGTACATCGCGGTGATCGCCATCAAGATCGCCCGCCGAAAGCAGATCGAAGAGCAGGCGTTGGCCTTCGATGCCAAGAGGGCCGAGGCGTCGGCCGCCCAGCAGGCCGCCGCGAGCGCCGCCCAGGCCTCGGTGCCCGAGCCCGAGCCGGCCGCCCGCGGGTCCTGACCGTCCTGCCAGGCTTGGGGCGGCTGAGATGCCCATGGGGATGGTCGGGTTGGGGGTTATACTGGCGGCATGAACAGCAGGCCCGTGCGCACGATCGCGCTCATGAACCAGAAGGGTGGAGTGGGCAAGACGACCACCACGGTCAATCTTGCGGCGGCCTTTGCGCGGGCTGGCCGACCAACCCTCGTGATCGACCTGGACCCGCAAGCCCACGCCTCGCTGCATCTTGGCGTGGACGTTGCGGGTGAGAAGGCCTCGGGCGGAGCGGGCACCTCGGTCTACGAGGCGATGCTGGACCCGGCGGGGGATGTCAGGTCCCACGTCCGCGAGGTCCGGCCCAATCTGGGCGTGTTGCCCAGCACCACCGATCTGGCGGCGGTCGAAGTCGAACTAGCGGCGGAGCCCGATCGGCTTGTCCGTCTGAGCAAGGCGATCGACACCCTTGGCGGGGCGTACGAGTTCGTGCTGATCGATTGCCCGCCCTCGCTTGGGTTGCTGACGCTCAACGGTCTGACGGCGGCGAGGGAGGTGCTGATCCCGATGCAGGCGCACTTCCTGGCGCTCCAGGGCGTGAGCAAGCTGCTCGAAACCGTGCGCATGGTCGCCAAGGCGAGCAACCCCAGGCTTTCTGTGCTGGGCGTGGCGCTGTGCATGCACGACCCTGCGTCGACGCACGTTCGTGAGGTGGTGGCGGACCTGGAGCAGTTTTTCGCGGCGTGTCGAGATCAGGAGACGCCTTGGCGGTACGCGCGGGTGCTGCGTCCCGCGATCCGTCGGAACATCAAGCTCGCGGAATGTCCGAGCTTTGGGCAGACGATTTTCGATTATGCACCGACCGCGCCGGGGGCCGAGGATTACGACGCGCTGGGGAGGCAGATGATCCGCGAGTGGGACGCGATGCTGGCCAAGCGAGAGCCCGGTGTGGTTGAGGTTCCGGCGCGTGGATCGGCCTCTGCGGCGAAGTCCTAAAGCGGACTGATTGGTACAAACGTCGAGCATCGCGGGTCGATCCTCCTCACGGGGAGGGTGCGGCCTGGATCGATGGGCACGAATCGGGGCGCGGGCGTTCTGTGGATATCAAGCGCGCGAAGTGATGGGTCGATAGGTGGGGAGGAGCCCACCGCGGGCCGGGGTTATCGGGTCGCGGCGAGCGAGCCTGAGGACTCCCTATGCCCGCGCGAGTGCTTGTTGTGGATGATTCGGCGTTCATGCGGAAGGTCATTCCGCAGATGCTCGCCGGAGTGCCCGAGCTCGAGGTGGTCGCCACGGCGAGAGACGGCGAGGATGCGCTCGAGCAGATCAGGCGGCTCAAGCCGGACCTGGTCACCCTCGATTGCGAGATGCCGAAGGTCGACGGGCTTGAGGTGCTTCGGCGGCTGAAGAATCTGGAGGCTTCGCAGAGGCCCAAGGTGGTGATGTGTTCGAGCCTGACGCGTGAGGGGAGCGAGGCGGCGCTGACGGCGATGTCTCTGGGAGCGAGCGGGTTCGTGGCCAAGGACGCGAGCGTCGCGGTGACCGGGCTTGATGAGCTCAAGACGGACCTCGTCAAGCTCTTGGTGGCGTTGTCGGCGGGTGTTCGTCGGATGCCGTCTGCTGTTGCGGCACGAACCGCGGCGCCTTGTGTCGTGCAGATGCCGTCGCGTGTGGATGTGATCGCGATCGGATCGTCGACGGGCGGGCCGCCGGTGCTCGAGGCGGTGCTGTCGGCGTTGCCGGCAACGTTGCCGTGTCCGGTGGTGGTGTGTCAGCACATGCCGCCGCTGTTCACCAAGAGCCTCGCGGATCGACTTCGCGCGGTCTGCAAGGTGAAGGTGGAGCACGCTGAAGAGGGCGTGGTTGGGCTGCGAGCGGGCACGGCGTACATCGTCAAGGGTGCGCTGAACGGGCATATCGAGAAGCCCGGCTCGTCGTTGCTGCTGCGTGTGAAGCCCGAACCTCGGGAAGCGATCTACAAGCCGAGCGTGGATGTGCTGTTGGAGACGGCGGCGTCGGCGGCCGGGAAGCACGCGGTGGGGGTGGTGCTGACGGGGATGGGCGAGGATGGGCTGATCGGCGGGCGGTCGCTGGTGTCGGCGGGTGGCATGATCCTCGCGCAGGACGAGGAGAGCTGTGTGGTGTGGGGGATGCCGCGTGCGGTGACGGCGGCCGGGCTTGCGAGCGTGGCGAGGCCGCCGGAAATCGGGAGGCACTTGGCGGGAATCGGGCGGGGCGGTGCCCGGCTGGCGGGTTGAGCCGAGTAGGGAAAGTACCGCTGGCTCTGGAGGATCAAGTCTTCGGGGCAACGGCACGATAGCGGGAGACGGACGAGCAAATCAGAGCGCAGAGGAGCATCGACCATGGAACAGACGACCGAGAACACGGCGGGACGGATCGGGACGGACCAGCTTCAGTTGGTGAGCTTCGAGCTTGCGGGCGAGGAGTTTGCGGTGGACATCCTGCAGGTGCAGGAGATCAACCGGATGATGGAGCTGACCCGCGTGCCGCAGAGCCCGGCGGACGTTGAGGGCGTGATCAACCTGCGCGGGAAGATCATCCCGGTGGTTGACCTTCGGAAGAAGTTCGGGCTGGCGACGACGGAGCGGACGGAGCACAACCGGATCGTGGTCGTGGAGGTCAGCGGGAAGGTGCTGGGGTTCATCGTGGACAAGGTGCACGAGGTGCTGCGGATCAGCCGATCGATCGTTGAGCCGGCCCCGAGGATGATCTGCTCGATCGACTCGGACTTTATCGCGGGCGTGGGCAAGCTCGAGGATCGCCTGCTGATCCTGCTCGATCTGGAGCGTCTGTTCGGTGACCAGCAGATGCGTGCGGCGGCGTGATCGACCCGAAGGGCGTGAGCGTCGAATCGAGAGAGCCATCCGGGTCTGGAGCGAACGATGTCCGAGTCGATGACGAAGGCGGCGATGACGGATCAGCAGTTCAACGAGCTGCGCAAGATCATCTATGCCCGCTCGGGGATTCACTTTCCTGACAACAAGAAGTACGTCCTTGAGAGCCGGCTGAGCCACAGGCTGGCCGAGCTGGAGATGGACGACTACCAGCAGTACATCATGTTCCTGAGCGTCGGTCCCTATCAGACGGACGAGTTCCAGGAGATGTTCAACCGGATCACGATCAACGAGACGAGCTTCTTCCGCAACGAGCCTCAGCTCGAGGTGTTCGAGAAGCGTGTGCTTCCCGAGCTGATCGAGGCGAGGAAGGGCGTGAAGCGGCTCCGGATCTGGTCGGCGGCGTGCAGCAGCGGGGAGGAGCCCTACACGCTGGCGATCATGGTGCACCGGACGCTCGGGCTTCGGCTGGCGGACTGGCGCGTCGAGATTCTCGGGACGGACATCTCGGAGAAGGTGCTCGAGATCGCGGGGAGCGGGCGATACACCGAGTACTCGCTACGGACGACCGCGCCGCTGGTCCGGCAGAGGTACTTCAAGTCGGATGGGCTCTACTCGGTGCTGGACGAGAGCGTCAAGTCGATGGTGTCGTTCGAGCTGCACAACCTGCGTGATCGTGCGGGGGCGAGACGGCACGGTCTGTGGGACGTGATCTTCTGTCGGAACGTGATGATCTACTTCGACGATGCCATGAAGAAGCAGGTGCTCGGTACGTTCGCGGATCAGCTTGCACCGGACGGGACGCTGTTCATCGGGCACTCGGAGACGATCAAGGCGGGCGAAGCGCCCTTTGTGCAGTTGCCGCATCCGCAGGGCTTCTGCTACCGCAAGCAGAGTGTGAAGGCGTAAGAAAGGCGACGTCGTGGGCAACCCAGCGCTCGATCCATCCATTCTGCAGGACTTCCTGACCGAGTCGGGCGAGTTGCTCGAACGTCTGGAGGGCGATCTGGTCACGCTCGAGCGGGATCCTCGCGATCCGGAGATGCTCAACCAGATCTTCCGCGCGCTGCACACGATCAAGGGCAGCGCGTCGTTTCTCGCGCTGACGAACCTCGTCCGGATCGCGCACGCGTCCGAGAGCGCGCTCAACGCGGCCCGCAATCGCGTCGTGGTGGTCGATCGCGGCGTCATGGATCTGCTGCTGTCGGCGGTGGACGTGCTCAAGAGGCAGATGCAGCAGCTTCGCGACGGGCAGGACCTTGTCGAGCCCCCGGCCGAGCTTGTGTCGAGCCTGACGGCGATCGGCGACGGGCGATGGAAGAGCTCGGCGCCGGCGAGCGCGGCCGTTCCCGGCGAGCCGACCCACAGGGGCGGTGACCTGGCGAGCAACGAGCGTCCTCTGCAGCTCCCATCTTCGAAGCAGGATCTGCTGGAGTTTCTCGTCTCGGACCTGGAAGAGACGATCCTGAAGCTGCGCGAGCGGCTTGAGGGGCTACGCTCGGCGAACACCCGCGCCGATGCATCGGGCGATCTGGTCGAGACGTCGGTGGCGCTGGTGCGAGCGGTTGAGTTCTTCGAGCTCGATCGAACGACCGCGATGGCAAAGGTGCTGTCCGAAAGCATGCAGGTGATGGCGAACGCCGACGACGCCACGGTGGAGGCTGCCCTGCCCCGGTGCGGCGCGGTGCTTGAGTTGCTGATCCGCCAGGTCGGCTGCCTGAAGCGGTCGGTGGTGGGAGAGTGGTCGACGGAGGCGCTGGTGGAGCGTCTCGCGGCGAGCGCTCGCGGCAACAGCGGCGTACCCAGAGCGGGAAGCGTCGCGGAGGCCCTTCGGATCGACGGCGTGGACACGGGTGAATCGGACGCTGCCGAGGTGTCTCCGGAGTCGACGGCGATGGCGGATCATCCCGTCAAGCCGGGCGCTGAGTGCTCGAAGGGCGCCGAGGAGCGAGCCGCGGAAGGCCCGCGCAAAAGCGGGCCCGCGGGCGATCAGACGATCCGAGTGGAGGTTGGTCGGCTCGAGACGCTGATGAACCTGGTCGGCGAGCTGGTGCTTCAGAAGAACCGGGTGGCTTCGCTGGCGAGGACGATCGGTGCGAGGGAAGTTGAGCAGGCGCTGCGCGAGGCGTTGTCGACGGCGGCGGGGGGTTTGGATCGGGTGACGAGCGACATCCAGATGGCGGTGATGCGCACGCGGATGCAGCCGCTGGACAAGCTGTTCGGGCGGTACCCGCGGCTGATCCGCGATCTGTGCGGGAAGACGGGGAAGAAGATCGACCTGGTGATCGAGGGTGGCGAGACCGAGGTCGACAAGTCGGTGATCGAGGAGTTGAACGATCCGCTGGTCCACCTGCTGCGCAACAGCGCGGACCACGGAATCGAGATGCCCGCCGATCGCGTGAAGGGCGGCAAGCCCGAGACGGGCGTCATCACGCTGACCGCGATGCACGAAGGCAGCCATGTGCGGATCCGGATTCGTGACGACGGCAAGGGTCTGTCGCGAGAGAGGATCGCGAAGAAAGCGATCGAAAGGGGCCTGGTGAGCGCCGACGCGGTGGCAACGCTGTCCGACCGCGAGGTGTACGACTTCATCTTCCTGCCGGGGTTCTCGACGGCCGAGCAGGTGAGCGATCTGTCCGGGCGTGGCGTCGGGATGGACGTGGTCCGGACGAACGTGCAGAAGATCAAGGGGACAATCGAACTGTCGAGCGTGCCCGGGTCTGGAACGACGATCGACATCACGATCCCGCTGACGGTGGCGATCATGCCCGCGATGATGGTGGCGGTCGCGGAAGAGGTGTACGCGATCCCGCTGTCGAGCATCCTGGAGATCGTCAGGCCGGCGCCCGAGACGCTGAGCAGCATCGGCGGGCGCAAGGTGATGCGCCTGCGGGACTCGGTGCTGCCTCTTGTGAGCGCGTCGGAGATCTTTGGTCTCAATGGGGGCGGCGAGGTGGAGAGCCCGTTCGCGGTCGTTCTGGCGCAGGGCGGCCGGCGGGTTGGGTTGATGGTGACGCGCCCGGTGGGTCAGCAGGAGATCGTGGTCAAGCCTCTCGACGTGGCGGCGGGTCATGGGAAGAAGGCGGTGTCGGGGGCGACGGTGCGTGATGACGGCGGCGTGAGCCTCATCGCGGACGTCGCGGAACTGTTCCAGTTGGCGGAGTTCGGCGTCAGCGGCGCCGACCAGACAGCTTAAGGAAGGAAGTCGCAAGCATGGATCCGAACTACATCCGTCCGTTCATCGCGAGCATCCAGAACGTGTTCAGCACGATGCTCCAGCTGCAGGTGGCGATCAAGGAGCCTCACCTCAAGGGGGGCTCGGGCACGTCGTACGACGTGTCGGGGATCATCGGCCTCTCGGGCGATGTCGTGGGCAGCGTGGTGCTGAGCTTCCCGCAGGAGACCGCGCGGCGCGTCGTGGCCCTCTTCTGCGGGCAGGACGTGTCGGCGAGCCAGTCGGACTTCGCGGACGCGGTCGGTGAACTGGTGAACATGGTGAGCGGCGGGGCGAAGGCGGGTTTCACGGGGCGGCGCGTGTCGATCTCGTGCCCCAGCGTCGTGCTGGGCGCTCAGCACGTGGTCGCGAGACAGACCGACGTTCCCACGGTGATCATCCCGTGCGAGACGGATTGCGGGTTGATGGCGATCGAAGTGACGATCCAGGAGCAGGCGGCGGCCAAGGCGGCCTGAGCCGCGGGGATGTGGTCGCGGCATGCCGCGGCACGTGGAGACTGAACGATGAAGATCTTGCTCATCGATGACTCGAAGACGATGCGGAACATCCAGAAGGCGGTGCTCGGGCAGTTGGGCTACACCGAGATTCACGAGGCCTGCGACGGGCAGGACGCGCTGTCGAAAGTCGGCGCGATCCGCCCGGACCTGATCCTCGTCGACTGGAACATGCCGAACATGGACGGGCTGTCGTTCGTGAAGGCGTACCGTCAGACGAACAAGACGACGCCGATGATCATGGTCACGACCGAGGCGGAGAAGAGCCGCGTGATCGAGGCGATCAAGGCGGGCGTGAACAACTACGTTGTGAAGCCGTTTACACCCGATCTGCTGAGTCAGCGGATCAAGGAAACGCTGGGTCGAACCACGGCCGCCGCCTAGCGCTTCCTCGACGGGGTTTGTGAGGCCGTTCCGGGGTTCTCATGTCCGGGGATAATCTGGGGTCGTTGCGCATCGCCATCACCGGCGATCGCATGGAAGCATGGGTGCATGTGCCGCCCGGGCTCGGGGCGTCGCTTGACGCGCTCGTGGTCGGGGCTGTGCTTGACGAACGGGGCATTGCGCGCTCGCAGGAGCGTGACGCAGCGGTCGCCGCGTTGGTCGAGCGGGCCGGTCGAGAGCCAGATCGCGAGCACTCGTTGCTTGTCGCAAAGGGAATCGCGCCGGTCCATGGTGAGGACGCGTGGTTCGAGCCGGCCGCGCAGCACGCCGCCGAAAAGGAACCAGCCGATCCGGACCGAACTGACTATCGGGCAGCCTGCCCGTGGACATTCGCGCTGGCCGGCGCTGTCCTGGGGGTTCTTCACGAGGCGACCCCAGGGCAGGACGGTGTGGACGTGACCGGGGCTGTGGTCGCGTCCAAGCCGGGTCGCCGCGGCGCGGTGGTGATCGATCCCTCGGTCCGCATCGGTCCTGGTGGGCGTGCGACGGCTCGCTGGAGCGGGGTGCTCGAGGTTTCCCGGACAGGAGCGGCCGTTGAGCGCGTGCTCCGCATCGGCGGGTGCGTCGACTACTCGACCGGGAACATCGAGTGCCCATGCGACGTTGAGGTGAGCCAGGGTGTGCGCGATGGCTTCACGCTCTGCTCCGCGGGCGACGTGTCGGTCGCCGGGCTTGTCGAGGCCGCACATGTCGCGGGGCGAGATGTGAGACTGGCACGAGGGATGGCGGGCCGGGAAAAGGGTGCCTTGGAGGTCGCGCGTGATCTGCAGGCGCACTACATCGAAGGGGCAACGGTCGCCGTCGGGCGAGATCTCGGCGTCGACAAAGAGATCGTTGGCTGTCGAACCACCGTGGGCCGGCGCGTCGCGATGCCCGGTGGCACGATCATCGGGGGAGAACTCATCGCGGCCGGACGCATCGACGTCATGAACATCGGCAGCGAAGCGAGAGTGCCCACCTCCGTCGTGGTCGGGAAGATCCCCGGCCTCGAAACGCATCTCGCCCGGGCCTTGGAGATCCTGCCTTCGCTCGAGGATGAGCTCGCCCAACTCAAGGAGCGCCTCGCGGTGCTGCAACGAGCCTCGGGCAGGATGAACACGTCTCAGGCGGACGAACAGACCGGGCTCCAATTCGACATTGCCGGCGCCCAGGCCAAACACCTGAAGCTGCTCCAGGGGCTTTCCCAGGCGGTCGCTCGGCTTCGAAACTGGTCGCAGGCCGAGCTGGTCGTGGGTGGTCGGATCCATAAGGGAGTGCGAGTCTGGCTCGGGGCATGCGTCGCCGAGCCGCGAGATGAGCAGCTCGTTGGGCCGATGACCATCAGCCTGGATCCATCGGGCAAGCCTGTGATTCGCATGGGCGCAGAGACACACGCTCGGCCGCTCTCGTCCGTGATGCGGGTCGTGCACGACAGCCGATTCGTTGACTTGCCGTCTGTGGGTCGTGATCTGGAGCACCGCGGCGTGCTCATGCCTCTTGCCGCCTGATCGCCACGATTGAGTCGAACCGCCACCCCCGAGTGTGCGAACCCAAGGAACCGCCCGGCGGGGCGTGCGTCCGGCTCGTACAGTGTGTGAACACCGGAAAGTCGCACTCCCCACAGATGGGGGGTGCCTGCGGTGGTTGTGTCGCGAGAGAAACTCATGCTCTTCAGGCTGATCGTCGCTCCGTGCGCTCTTGTGGCCGCCTCGGGCTTTGCCGTGGGGTGGTCCGAGCAGCCGGGCGGCCCGTCTCAGCCCGCCCAGGCCCAGCCCGCCGCGCCGACCAAGGCGGAGGAACCCAAGACCGACCCGGCAAAGCCCGCGCAGGAAGAGCCGCCCGCCGAGGACGCGGACGCGGAGACGGCCGAGGAGAAGGAGGCGGTGGTCTGGCTGAAAGACGGCCGACGGATCGCGGGCTTCCTTGTATCCCAGGGGTCGGAAGAAACGGTGATCCGCATCGAAGGGATCAACACGCCGATCCCGGGCGATGTGATTGATCGGGTCGAGGTCCTTCCCTCGGCGGCTGAGCGGTACAAGGAGCTTCGGGCGGCGATCTCCGACGACGATGCGGATCGGCTCTTGCTGCTGGTGGAGTGGCTCTTTGCGCGCAAGCAGTACGAGCTGGCGCAGAAGGAAGTCGAGACGATCCTCAAGCACCATCCGGGCAATGCGCCGGCCAAGAAGCTCAAGGTGCTCGTCGAGCAGCAGCGAGAGTTGATCCGGGCGGCGAAGGAGCGGGCCAGGCCCAGCGAGGGCGGCACGCCTCCGCCGAGCGTGACCAGGTCGCGTTTCCCCTTGCTCTCGGCGGATCAGTTGAACCTGCTGCGGGTTTATCAGGTTGATCTGGACAAGCCGCCCCGCATGCTGGTGCCACGCGAGTTCGTGGACGCGATCATCAAGAACTACGCCGACCGTCCGGAAGTGCCGGCAACGGAGGAGGGTCGCCAGGGGCTGTATCGCCGTCGCCCAGCGCAATTGCTTCGACTGGCATTCGAACTCAAGGCGCGGGAGTTGTACGGGATGGTGAAGGTGCTCGACGAGCCCGAGCCGCTGGAGCTGTTCCGCGAGAACGTGTGGCGGGGGTGGTTCCTCAACGCGTGCGCGACGACGAAGTGCCACGGCGGCGAGGAGGCCGGTCGGCTCTGGGTTCTCAACCGCAAGACGAACGCCGACACGACGATCTACACGAACTTCATGATCCTGCACCAGTACACGCTGGAGGACGGGACGCCGCTGATCAACTACCAGAACCCTGCCGACTCCCCGTTGCTTCAGATGGCGATGAAGCCCGAGTCGTCGAAGCGGCCGCATCCGCGCGTGCAGAGCGTCAACCGCGGCGAGACCTATCGCTGGGTCTTTGACGCGGCGGACGACCGGCGATTCCAGGAAACGGTGGCGTGGATCAAGGCGATGTACGTGCCCGAGGGCCGGAACTACCCGATCAGCTACACACCGCCTATTCCGGCGGGTTTGGCGGGTGACCCGGCGTTCACACCGGACGGCAAGCGCAAGCCGGACCCCGGCCGGTAGACGGCCGCGGGCGACCGGGTGAAAGGGGTGAGGGGAGGCGAGCGACAAAGGGCTCGTCTTCTGGTACAGTTCCCGCCCTTGCGGGGAGTTCGGATCGTTTGAATTTTGATTGGTATGGCAGTTGGAGACGTCGGATGAAGCAGGCACCCTCTCGTCTGGTCATGGTGGTTGGTCTGGCGTTGTCGGGGTCGCTCTGGCTTGCCGGGTGCGGCGAGGAGCCGTCGTCGGTTCGCGGCGTGCGTGAGGCTGGCAACACGATGGTGTCCGTTGCCGGCGGTGCGGACGCCGCGGTCGCGATCGAGGATCAGGAGAAGGCCTTTAGTGAGGCGATGGGCGAGCTGTCGTCGGCGCAGACGAGCGGCGACGGGCCGTTTGTTGGATTGGGCGCACAGCTCGGGGCTTCGGTGAAGCTCGGGCAGGTTGGTCCGGCGGCGGCGAAGCTCGGCGAGATCGCTGACAAGACGAGCGAGGCGGGGCGTTCGATCGCGACGGCACTGTCGCGGTATCGGACGCTCAGGTCGCTGGCGGAGGCGAGCCAGTTTGATCCCGCGCCGCGCACGAACGAACTGAACAAGGAAGTGGAAAGCGCTCGGTCGAAGATTGCCGAGGCGACGGCCACGCTGCAATCGCTCGAGGCGAGGCAGGCCAAGACCCTTGCGGAAGCCAAGTCCCGGGACGACGAGGCGGCCGGGTTTGAGCGTCAGGCGGTGGGCCTCAAGGAGCAGGCAAGGCCCAAGCCGGCGGCGGAGGCTTCGCCGATTCTCGAGCAGGCGCTGGTTGCTCAGGCGAAGGCGGACGAGCGTCGTCTGGAGGCGGCCAAGCTGCGTGCGGATGCTCTGCTTCTTGAGCCGGAGAAGCTCGGCGCGTCGCAGCGGATCGAGGAACTGACCAAGCAGATCGCGACGCTCGAGAACGAGAAGAAGATGGTGGCTGCCCGGGCCGAGACGGCGGGCAAGGCGCGTTCGGAGACCGAGGCCGAGGCGACGAAGGTCGCGGGCGAACTCGACGCGATGGGCGCGGCCCTTCGGGACATGTACCAGAAGGAGCTGACGCCCGCGTTGGAAGCCCTGGTGGCGGCGGGCGAGGCGGGTGTGTCGGCGGGGTCCAAGGTGACCGGCGCCGGCGGGTCGATCGTCAAGGCGCGAGCCAAGCACCGGATGGCGGACATCGAGCTGACGCGGCTGCGCCAGATCGAGGCGTACAGCACGGTGATGGGCGAGTTGGCGCGAGTGACGCCGGCGCTTTCGGGCTCGGCGGGTTTCGCAGAGCAGGCCAAGGCCGCCGCGGAGGCCGCGAAGGAGTCTCGCGAGAAGGTGAAGTTGGCGTACACCGAGGCGAGCGAGGCGTACGGGTCCGTGGCGACAAAGACCGAGGCGGCGGAAGCGGCGAAGAACTCGCTGGTGAGCCGGCTGAAGGCGATGGCTGAGCCCAAGGACGACAAGACGGCGATCCGGGATCTGTACGAGGCCGCCAAGGTCGCCGCGGCGGAGAAGGATCTTGCCAAGCTGGGTGAACTGAGCCATGCGACGGGCCCGGCGAAGGAAGCGCTGGATTCGATGGTGTCGATGGGGGCCGCGATCAAGAAGCTTGACGAGGCGTGCAAGTCCAAGTTCGGCAAGACGGCCACCGAGGCGATCCCACAGCTCGCGATGATGAGCGGCGCCGGCGGCCTGGGCGGGATGGCGGAGATCAACGTTGATGCCCTTGACGTCAAGATTCAGGGGGACAAGGCGACGGTCACGGTGCCCGGGAAGGACAAGCCCGATCAGCTTGTGAAGGTCGACGGGCGGTGGCTGTTCTCGGCCGATGCCGAGATGGCCGAGCAGGGCGCGGGCGCGTCCGCGATGATGGCGATGATCAAGCCTCTGGTCGGGGCGATCGAGGGGCTGGCTTCTCAGGTCGAGGACGGCACGATCGACAGCATCGATGGGCTCGGGCCCGCGCTCCAGAAGGCGATGATGGAGGCGATGGGCGCCGGCGGCGGTGCGCCGGGCGCGGACGTTGAAAACTGAGTCATGATGAGCACGGACGCCAAAGCAGGGCCGGCTTTGCCCGAGGTGTCGATGCACCTCCACACCCCGGCCTCACCGGCCGAGGCGGTGGTGGTCTCCAACGAGCGCTGCACCGCCGGACGCAAGCCCGCCGGGTTTGTTCGGCATGTTGTGCTGGATGTCTCGGGCACGCAGATCGCGGGAAACTTCCGGTCCGGTCAGTCCTTCGGCGTGATCCCGCCGGGGGTGGACGCGGCGGGGAAACCCCACAAGGTCCGCTTGTATTCCATCGCTTCGCCGACGCGAGGAGAGGACGGCCGGGGGGCGCACCTGGCGACGACTGTGAAGCGGCTTCTCGATGAGCACGACGAGACCGGCAAGCTCTTTGTGGGAGTCACGAGCAACTATCTCTGTGATCTCAAGCCGGGCGATCGGGTGAAGGTCTCGGGGCCCAACGGCAAGCGGTTTGTGCTGCCGGCGGCACCGGCGCAGCATCGGTACTTGTTTGTGGCGACCGGGACCGGGATTGCCCCGTTTCGAGGAATGCTCGGAGATTTGGCGTCGATCGGGGGGATGGCTCGGGGGGCCGTGAGCCTGGTGATGGGGTCGCCTTACGCCTCGGACCTGCTGTACGACTCGGAGCTTCGGGCGATGGCTGGGTCGGGCGGGGGCTGGCTGTCGTACTACACCGCGCTCTCGCGGGAGAAGCAGGCCGCAGGCGGTGTTGAGCGGACGATGTACGTGCAGGACCGCATCGAGGCGGAGGAGTCGATCCGGGACATGCTGCGGGATGATCGCACGCTGATCTACATGTGCGGTATCGCGGGGATGGAACTGGGGGTCTTCCAGACCTTGGCGAGGCTGATGCCGGGCGGCGAGTTGGATGGGTACGTGGAGGTCGACCCGGATGTTCGGGGTGAGGTTGGGGGGTGGACACGGCGGATGATCCACAAACAGGTCAGGCCGACCCGGCGGGTCTTCCTTGAGGTCTACTAGAATCGCGTCTACGGGAGGCCGGCGTGCTTCCCGTTGAGGTCAGGAATCACCATCTCCGCGTGAAGCGGGGCGTTGAGCGAAGGAAAGCAGCGTTGAGCATGCGAGCGATGACCCCCCGGATGTTGACCCTCGCCGCCCTGGTCTTCGTGAGCCTGGCCGGCGTCCCCGCCGCGATCGGGCAGACGACCTTGGACAGCGGCGCGATCTCGGCGAACCCGCTGAGCGCGGCTCAGGCGGACAACGTGTCCGCGTTCGTGAAGGAGCGTGTCGCCGACTTGCGTTCGGGCGACCCGGAGCGGGTCCGTCGGGCGAGGAACGACCTGACGCAGCCGATGCTCGAGGCGCAGGCGTCGGTGTCGCTCCGCCAGACGTTCGCGCAGGCGCTGGCGGGCGAGAAGCTGGCTGAGCTCGCGAAGGACAAGAACGAGGTGGTTGCGATCAACGCGCTGCGCATCGCGGGCGAAGTGGCAACCCCCGAGATGTTCGACATCATTCGGGCCCAACTGGGCGAGAACAGGTCGCAGGTGCGGTATGCGGCGGCGTTCGCGGCACAGCGATCGTTCCAGCAGATCGCCCCGGCCTCTCGGGGCGTGGCGGCGACCGCCAACGACCTGACCGACCTCATCGGCGCGATCGGGAAGCGGCTCGCCAGCGAGAAGGAAACACTGGTGTTCGACGTGCTCGCGCGCGGGTTGGTCGACGCGGTGCGGATCGACAGGCCCCGTTACGAGAGCGTGCGTCCGGCGGCAATGAGCGAGCTGGCGACGGCGCTTGGTGCGAAGATCAAGGACCTGAAGCCGACCGATACGGACACGATCGACACGCTGCTGAGCGTGACGACGCAGTTGCGTGATGAGTTGTCGCGGAACGGCGCCAAGATGCCGGAGGCTTCGCGCAACGCTGCGGCGGTGCTCGGCGGGCAGACGCTGGCGTGGATCGGTCGTCAGGCGTCGGCGAACGTTTACCCGCAGATCGGGCGGAACGAGGACAAGGACGTGCAGGCCAAGAAGAAGGCCGATCGCAAGCACGTCGTGGATCTGGCCCGCGTCGCTGAGAGCGTGGTGATCTTTGCGGCCGCCGGTGCGGGGCAGAACGTTCCCGCCGCGAATCTGGGCGATGCGCTTGATCAGGCGACGCGAGAGGGCGACGCACGCTTCCTGGAGCAGTTCCGCGAGAGGATCGTCGTCGGTGTTCTGACCAAGGCGCCGTTCAACGCCTCGGCGGACACGTTCCGCTGATCTGCGAGGCGTTGGCGGACGAAAGGCGGAGCCGATGCCCAGAGTGCTGGCGCCCATCGTTCTGCTGATCGTGGCGGTGGTGGCGAGCGTGTGGTCGGACCGCCCGCTTCCGATGGCCGATTTGGTCATCGTCGAGCGGGCCGAGGTCAATACCGTCGATCCGCACCAGATGTCGTGGAACCAGGATCTGCGGGTGGGCAGGGCGCTCTTCGAAGGGTTGCTCTCGGAGGACACGGCCTCGCCCGATCAGCGGCTGGTTCCCGCGGTCGCACGCGAGATGCCGGAGGTTTCGCCAGACGGCCTTGTGTACACGTTCCGGCTTCGCCCCGGGCTGAAGTGGTCGGACGGCTCGCCGCTCACCGCACGCGACTTTGTCTACGCCTGGCGCCGGGGCATGTTGCCGGAGACGGCGGCGGACTACTCGAACATGTTCATGCCCATCCGCGGGGCCGAGGCGTTTGTCGCCCGCCGTGCCGCGGCGCTCGCGGCATTTGTCGCCGATTCGTCGCTCGCGGATCGATCGGCCCGCGCCGAGGAACTGTGGCGTGAGGCGATCGATGATTTCAGTGCTCGGGTTGGAGTTCGTGCGATCGATGATCTGACTTTGCGGGTCGAGCTCGAATCGCCGCTGCCTCACTTTCTGTCGCTTGTCGCGTTCCCGGTGATGTTCCCGTTGTGCGAGGCATCGGTGTCGCGGCATGAGTCGCTCGACGCCCGCACCGGGCGGCGGGTGTGGAGCAATGCCTGGGCCAGGCCGGGCGTGCTGGTGAGCAACGGGCCTTATCGGCTGACACTCTGGCGGTTCAAGCGTGACATGCGGCTTGAACGGAACGAGAACTATCGAGATCCACGCCTGCCCTTGTCGCCCACGCTGTCGATCCTGAACATCGCGGACGCCAACTCGATGGTGCTGGCGTTCCGGACGGGAGCGGTTGATTGGACGACGGACGTCGCGGTGCCGTACCGGGCCGAGATGCTCGACCTTCAGCGCCAGTTCTGGAACGAGCAGGCTGCACTCGTGGGGGAACTCCGGGCGCAAGGGCTTTCCAACGCGAGGATCGCGGCCGCTCTGCCGCGGGACCCGCGCAACACCGTCCAGGCCTATCCGAGCTTCGGGACATCGTTCCTGAACCTCAACTGCTCGCCGCTGTTGCCCAACGGCCGGCCCAATCCGCTGGCCGATGCGCGCGTTCGGCGGGCACTCGCCTTGTCGCTCAACAAGCGTGAGATCACCGAGCAGATCCGTCGGATCGGCGAGCCCGTGGCGGGGTCGTTGGTGCCGCCCGGGTCTCTCGCGGGGTACACCCCGCCCGTCGGGCTCGCTTTCGATCCGGATCGTGCGCGACAAGAGTTGGCCGAGGCGGGCTTCCCGGGCGGGGCGGGCTTCCCACCGATCGAGTTTCTGTTCCGTCGCGACGGCGGGCAGGATCTCCTGGCGCAAGCGATCGCGAGGCAGTGGGAGCGGCAGCTTGGTGTTCGCGTGCTGCTGCTCCAGGTCGAGAGCAGGGTCTTCGGCGAGCGGCTGAAGGCTGCGAAGTACATGGTGAGCACGGCGAGCTGGTTCGGGGATTATGGGGACGCGACAACGTTCCTGGACATCTCGCTCTCGAACAGCAACAACAACGATCGGAAGTACCAGAACCCCAGGTATGACGAGCTGCTGTCGCGCGCCGCCCGGTTGGCGGATCCGGCGGAGCGGGCCGCGTCGCTCGCCGAGGCGGAGCAGTTGCTTGTCGAGACCGATCTGCCGCTGATCCCGCTGTTTCATTTCGTGCAGGTGTACCTGTTCGATCCGAGCCGATTCGAAGGCCTGTCCGAGCATCCGAGGCAGATCCATACGCTCGCACGGCTGAGGCGGAAGGAGCCGGCCCCATGATCGGAATGGTGCTGCGACGCTTGGCGGTGCTGCCGATCGTGCTGCTGGCGATCTACACGCTCACTCTGGCGTTGGCGTGGGCGGCGCCCGGCAATCCCGTCGATCGGCCTGAGGGGCGGCGTCCGCCACAGGCGGTCATCGACGCGATGGAAAGGCAGTACAACCTCGACAGCTTCCCACGGTTCTATGTGTCGTATCTCGAAAGCGCGTCGGGCGTGCGATGGGTCAGGGATCGGCTCGCAGGACCGGTTGATCCGCAGCGCCCGATCTTTGATCTCGGGCCGAGCCTTCAGTACGAAGATCGACGGGTCAACGAGATTCTCGCCGACTCGCTCCCGGTCTCGATGACTCTCGGCGCCTCGGCGATTCTGATCGCCACACTGATCGGGGTCGGGGCGGGCGTCATCGGTGCGCTGCGTCCGGGCTCGTTCGCCGACGGCGCTTCGCTCGCCCTGGCGATGGTGGGGATCAGTCTTCCGAGCTTTGTCACCGGTGCGGTGCTCATCCTGATCTTCGGCGTTTGGCTCGGGTGGCTGCCCGTCGGGGGGTGGGGCACGATCGGGCAACTGGTCCTGCCCGCGGTCACGCTCAGCTTGCCCTTCGCCGCGTACATCGCCAGGCTGACCCGCATGGGCATGATCGAGCAGCTCTCCTCGGACCACGTGCGGGCGGCCCGAGCCAAGGGGCTGCCCGAGCACACCGTGGTGCTCCGTCACGCGCTGGGCAACGCGCTGCTCCCTGTCGTGAGTTATCTGGGCCCTGCGACGGCGTACGCGATGACAGGCTCGTTCGTCGTCGAGCGGGTCTTTCGAGTGCCGGGGCTGGGCGAGCATTTCGTCAACAGCGTTCTGAACAAGGACTTGTTTCTGCTCATCGGTGCCGCCCTCACGTTCTCGGTCATGCTGGTGCTGTTCAACCTCGCGGTCGACGTGCTCTATCGATGGATCGATCCGCGGATCACGGGCGATCGCGCATGAAAATGGGCCGGCGCCTTGCGGCACCGGCCCGACGAGCGATCCCGCCGCTCCTCCAGCGGGGCGCGTCGCGATTCGGTTCAGGCGGCGTCTCGTGACTCGTCCGTCTCCGGGCGGGTCCCCGCGATGCCGTCGCGTGTCACGTAGAACAGTTCGCTGGTGATCGGGTAGGGCAGCCTGCGGTAGTCCTGCTCGACCCGCGATTGCAGCCGGCGGACAAACCGCTCCGGCCCGAGCGAGAGCGCGACGAACATGTCACGGGCCGGCGTCGCGACGTAGAAGTCCCCGCCGAGGTGTCCGGACAGTCGATGGTGCAGATCGCTCATGAGAAGCCTGGCCGCGTCGTACCCGTCGTGGTGCCCGAGAATGGCGGCTTTGCCGCCCTCGCGGCTGTCGACGAACTGCACGTCCAGCTCGGGCGCGTAGCGATCGATGTTCTCGCGGGCGATCAGGTCGAGTTCCTCGACGCACAATCCCCACTTGACCACCTGCTCGGTCGTGATGCTCACCGTCAACTGGGGAAGATCGGTCACGAACACGATCGCCGTCCCGTTGACGAACGGCACGTGGGCGACCTGCTCGCGATGAAGGTGGTCGAAGATCGAGTCGGGCTGGATACGCGGCATGATCCGCGTCCGGGCGAAGTCCAGGGACATCGACATCACCCGGGCGGCGTCGCTGGCGAAGAGCTGCTCGATGTAGTGCTCGATGATCTCGGACCCGCGCATGGGTTCGTTGTTCACCATGCGGAAGAGATTCTCAAGATCGAGCCGCCGACCATTGACCAGCAGCTCGCGTGGGCCCGTCAGGTCCACGGCGAAGTCCGGTTGGCGGTCGCGCAGAAGTTGAGCGACCATCTCGGCGAAGGCTTCAGGTTCAAAAGGCAGGCCGGCCATGCGTGCACCCTTTCACACACCGGGTGTCGCGGTCGGTTTGGCGAAGAGCGCCAGGGACAGCCGACCGTCCACTCGCGCCCACTTCATCGTCACCCTACGGCAAGGCACCCAGTCCGTGTTCCGTGATTCCTGTCTCGCGGGCACCGTTCGCGTGGTCTGTGCCGCTCGCAGCCGCCGCGCCAGTTCTGACGGTCGGTCCGAGTCTCCCCATAACGTCCGCCCTGCGGGACGCTGTCGCGGGCGGGGGGTGTCCACAACGCCATGTCCCGGGGGGGCTGCGAAGCTCGTCGGCGGGCGGTGGGGTGGGGGCTATAATGGGGGCACGTCCGGCGGGTCGCCCGCCGAACGCTTCCCGTGGGACGGTACCGCTCGTGGATACCCCCCCTCCTCAGGCCCCCGAGCCCTCTGTCAGGCTCAACCTGAGGGCTCCCCAGGCCGGCCGCCGGGCTATCCGGCCCCGCCACGCGTCAAGCAGGAGTACGCACGTCATGACCGCCCAAGAGATCGAGACCAAAGTCATCGAGATCGTCGCCGAACAGCTCCAGGTCGAGAAGAGCAAGATTTCCACGGCCACCAAGTTCGTCGAGGACCTCAACGCCGACAGCCTCGATCAGGTCGAGCTCGTGATGGAGCTCGAGGACGCGTTCGCGACCTCTATTCCCGACGATCAGGCCGAGAAGCTTCGCACCGTCGGCGAAGCGGTCGATTTCATCAAGAAGGCCCGCGGCATCAACTAACGCCCGCGGAACAACACACCTCCCATGCACCGTACCAGCGGCAAACCTCGCGTGGTGGTCACCGGCCTGGGGGCCCTGACCAATCTCGGGAACGATGTCCCTTCGACCTGGGCTGCCATGCGCGAGGGTCGTTCGGGCATCGCCACCATTGTCGGCGAAGAGTTCAACCGGTACGCCGGTTCGTGGACCTGCACCATCGCCGGGCAGGTGCGCAATTGGGATCCGGGCGCCAACGGCGCGGTTGATCCGCGCGAAGCCAGACGCCTCGATCGCGTGACGGTTCTCGGGCTCGGCGCCGCTCACGAGGCGGTCCGATCCTCCGGGATCGATTTCGCCAAGGTCGATGCTGAGCGGGCGGGCGTCGTCATCGGGACGGGCATCGGCGGGATCCGCACGATCGAGGAGCAGCTCGACGTGCTCCGCGACCGCGGGCCCGATCGCATCAGCCCCTTCACTGTGCCCCGGCTCATGGTCAACGCGACCGCCGGGAACATCTCGATCCGCTACGGGCTCAAGGGCCCTTCCTCTGCACATGCCACGGCGTGCGCCTCTTCCGGGCACGCCATCGGCGAGGCGATGGACGTCATCCAGCGGGGTTGGGCGGACGTGGTGATCACCGGCGGCACCGAGGCCGCGGTGACGCCCCTGTGCATCGGCGCCTTCATGACCATGAAGGCGATGTCTTCGCGTAACGACGAGCCGACCAAGGCGTCTCGCCCCTTCGATCGTGACCGCGACGGGTTCGTGATGGCCGAGGGCGCCTGCATTCTCGTGCTCGAGAGCGAGCAGCACGCCAAGGCCCGCGGCGCGACCATTCTCGCCGAGATTCTCGGTGTCGGGAACACCTGCGACGCCGGGCACATCACCGCGCCCGATCCCAACGGCGGCGGGGCGGCCCGTTCGATGCGGATGGCCCTCCGCGAGGCCGGGCTCAATCCCGAGCAGATCGGCTACGTCAACGCACACGGCACCAGCACGCCCCTGGGCGACAAGGCGGAGGTCGCCGCCGCCCTGGCGGTCTTCGGCGATCACGCCCGCAAGTCCGCCGGGGGCACGCTCCTCATGAGTTCGACCAAGAGCGTGCACGGCCACACGCTCGGCGCGTCCGGCGCGGTCGAGTCCATCGCGTGCGTTCACGCCGTCCGCGACGGCATCATCCCGCCCACGATCAATCTCGACAATCCGGACGAAGGGTTCGACGTTGATCTTGTGCCCCACCACGCCCGCGAACGGCGTATCCGCTACGCCATGAACAACACGTTCGGCTTCGGCGGGCACAACGTCACGCTGATCTTCGGCCGTTACGACGGCTAAGCGTCCCCAGTCCGATCGCCGGCCCGGACCACATCCGACGTCTGAATAATCCTGAACTGTTGGCACGCCGCTTGCGACCTGCACCGCTGTCGCGCAATGCCCGATGGGGTGATGCGCCCAAACGCGGAGTGCGAGATGGCCGGCAACCTCGACCAGATTCTGAAAATCGACGTCCCTGTGGTGGTCCGTTTGGCCGAGAAGCAGATCCCCCTTGGGGAGGTGCTACGGCTGGTGCCCGGAGCGATCGTCGAATTGCCCAAGAGTGCGGACGCGGAGTTGTCTCTGCTGGTCAATAACCGCGAAATCGGCTGCGGGACCGCGGTCAAGGTCGGTGAGAACTTCGGGCTGCGGCTGAGTTTCATCGGCGACCTCAAGTCGCGTGTGCGGGCGCTGGGCCCTGCAGAAGACGGCATGAGCAGCGACGAGGCGGAGAAGCTCGCCGAGGCGATGCTCGCCGGGCAGTTGTAAGCCTCGAAATCAGTGACGACGGTGGCGCACGACCGCCGCAAGGCCGATATGGTGTGCGGCTGCGCAGAGTGGGCCGCGATGGCGCGGATTCTGCGCGTTGAGCCAGAGGAATCGGCCCCCCATGCCACGCGATATCCCCGTCGGCAACGGCGACCTGCTGATCACGTTCGACCACCTGTACCGGGTGAGAGACATTTATTACCCGCACGTGGGGTGGTACAACCACACCGAGGGGGCCGTGCAGCGATTCGGCGTCTGGGCCGACGGGCGCATGGCGTGGATCGAGGACCCGTCGTGGAAGCGTGAACTGCGGTACAAGCACGACACGCTGGTGACCGACGTTCGGCTGGTCAATGAGGAACTGGGGCTCGAGATCCGCTGCGAGGACGCGGTGGACTTTCACGAGCCGGTGTACTTCCGCGTGGTGAACGTGCGCGACCTGACGGGTCGCCCACGGGACGTGCGCGTCTTCTTCCACTGGGATTTGTCGATCCGCGGGGTGCCGGTGGGCGACACGGCGAACTACGACCCCGCGAGCGCGAGCCTTGTGCTGTACAAGGACGACATCTACTTCCTCTTTAACGCCTGCGATCCGAACAAGTGCGGGCTGGATAGCTGGGCGATCGGGACGAAGCGGCTGGGCGGGGCGGAGGGAACCTGGCGCGACGCCGAAGACGGCCAACTCGGACGCAATGCCATCAGCCAGGGGTCGGTCGACGCGACGGTGGGAATCAACCTTGATGTCCCGGCGGGGGGCGAGGCGTCGTTCCACGCGTGGCTCGTGGCGGGGCGGAGCTATCAGGAAGTCAAGGCCCGCAACACGCGCGTGCAGCAGAAGGGTGCGCCGCGGATGCTGAGCCGCACCGAGGCGTATTGGCGCCTCTGGGCGACGAAGGAGCCTCTGGATATCGGGATCCTGCCCGAGCGGGTGCGGGATCTGTTCTACCGCAGCGCGCTGGTGATGCGGACGCAGATCGACAATGGCGGGGCGATCATCGCGGCGAACGATTCGGACATTCAGCAGTTCGCGGGGGATCACTACTCGTACTGCTGGCCGCGGGATGGCGCGATGGTCGCGTACGCGCTGATCCTGACGGGTCAGAGCGAGCTGTCGCGATCGTTCTTCCGGTACTGCGCCAGGATCATCCAGGACGAGGGGTACTTCCTGCACAAGTACACGCCCGAAGGCAAGCTCGCCAGCAGTTGGCACCCATGGATGCTGCAGGGGCAGAAGGTGCTGCCGATCCAGCAGGACGAGACGGCGCTGGTGCTGTGGGCGTTGCGGCGGCACTTCGAGGCCTTCCGGGATGTCGAGTTCGTCAAGCCTCTCTACAACTCGCTGGTGGTCAAGCCCGCGGAGTGGATGCTGTCGTACCGCGACGCGAACGGGCTGCCCCATCAGTCGTGGGACTTGTGGGAGGAGCGGCGTGGCGTCCACACCTTTACGGTCGCGGCGACGATCGGTGCGCTGCTGGCGGCTGCCGAGTTCGCCAGGGACTTCGGGGAGGAAGACCGCGAGGTCGCCTTCCGCGAGGGAGCGTTGCGGATGCGGTCGGCCCTGAAGAAGCACCTGTGGAACGGGGAGGCCGAGCGGTTCGCTCGCATGGCGATCCCCACGGAGGGCGGCGGGTATCGGCTCGACATGACGGCGGACTCGGCAAACTTCGCGCTCTTTGCCTTTGGAGCGCTTGAGCCGACCGACCCCCGGGTCCGCAGCGAGATGACGCAACTGCGCGAACGCCTCAGCGTGCGCACGGCGGTGGGAGGTCTCGCTCGTTACGAGCGCGACTACTACCACCAGATCGAGCGAGAGCGAACCGACGTCGCGCCCGGCAATCCGTGGATTATCTGCACGCTGTGGCAGGCGCAGTACCTGATCGAGGCCGCGACGACGCTGGAGGATCTGGCCCCCGCGATGGAGCTGATCAACTGGGCGACGTATCGCGCGCACGATTCGGGCGTTCTGGCGGAGCAGTACCACCCCTACACGGGCGATCCGATCTCGGTCAGCCCGCTGACGTGGAGCCATGCGACGTTCGTGATCGCGGTCGTGGAGTTTCTGAACAAGCACGAGGCGCTGCGTCGCGGGCTGGGGGGTGGGAAGCGATCGTCCACGACGCTGCTGGCGCCCGAGGTGGGCCTGCCCGGATGAGCAAGTTCAGGCTTTCTTCGCGGCCTTTTCGAGGAAGAGCCTCTTGGCCTCGCCCGCGATGAAGAACGACCCGGTGATCATAATGAGGTCGTCGCGCTGGGCGGCTTTGTGGGCGATGTTGATGGCATCGCGGACGGTGGCGCCGATCTGGGTTTGCTTGCCGCTGATCTCGGCGAACTTGCGCTGAAGATCCCTGGGCTCGGCGGCGCGGGAGGAACCCTCGGCCTTGGTGAAGACGATCTTGTCCGCGCCCTGGGCGAGCTTGGCGAGCATTTCGGGGATGTTCTTGTCGCTCGAACAGCCGAAGACGACGATGAGGTTGTCGTACTTGAGGTGCGAGCCGATGGATCGGAGCAGGGCGTGGATCGAGTCGTGGGTGTGGGCGCCGTCGATCATGATCCGCGGGCTGGCGTGGATGAGTTCGAGTCGCCCGGGGTTGTTGGCGGTGGCGAGCCCGCGTGCGACGCCCAGCTCGCTCAGGACGACCCCGCGCTCGCGTAGGGCGTCGAGGATCGCCAGTGCAAGGCCGCAGTTGTAGGCCTGGTGCTCGCCCTTGAGCGGAACGGGGAGATGCTCGAATGAGCTGCGCGGGGTGTAGAGGCAGACCTTGTGATGGGGTCCGAGCTCGGGGCTTGATTCGAAGCGGGAGGTGAACTCGATGTCCTCGCCGACGACAGAAAGCTGGCATCCGACAGTGGAGGCAACCTCTCGGAAGGCGTTCATGACTTCGGGGGCCTGGGGGATCGTGATGACGCGGACCCCGGGCTTGAAGATCCCGGCTTTCTCGCGGGCGATGAGTTCGAGTGTGTTCCCGAGGATCTGGGTATGTTCGAGCTGGATGGCGGCGACGGCGGCGACGTCCGGCGTGATGACGTTCGTGGAGTCAAGACGACCCCCGAGCCCGACCTCGATGACGGCGACGTCGACGGCCTGAGCTGCGAAGTAGATGAAGGCGGAGGCGGTGAGCACTTCGAAGTAAGTGGCCGGACCGTGCTTTCGTTCGACGGCGGGCAGAGCGGCGGCGACGTCAGAAACGGCGGCGCCGAAGTCTTCTTTGGAGATGATCGAACTGCCGACGCGGATGCGTTCACGGATGTCGACGAGGTGCGGGCTGGTGTAGAGGCCGGTGGCGTACCCCGCGCCGGTGAGTGCGGCGGTGACCATCTCGCAGACGGAGCCTTTGCCCTTGGAGCCTGCAACGTGGACGAGTTTGGTCTGGCTTTCAGGATGATCGAGGGCGGCCATCAGGGCGTGCATGCGGTCGAGCCGCAGCGTGCCGCCGGGCACCTGGGTGGGTCGGAGCTTTTCGACGTCGGTGCGTGCGTTGAGGAAGGCGCAGGCTTCGTCGAAGCCGAGCCTGGTGGGCGAGGGGTGCACGACCACGGGCCGCTTGGTGGTCGGTCTTGGGTCCGGAGAGGGCTTGGACATGCCGGGTCAAGTGTAGCGAGCGACCATGGCGTGCCCAAGGGGATCTCGGTGCGAGAGGCGGAGGGGCGAAACGGTCAGACGGGTTCGAGCGGATCGCGGTCGGTCTCGGCGTGCTCGATGGGCAAGCCCGGCAGGAGTTCCCGAAGGCGAAGGGCGAGCCGGGGGAGATACCCGCGTTCGGTGCCTGTGTGCTCCCCCAGAATGACGGACATGCCCGTGTGGAGGGCGGCGAGAACCTTGTGGTGGGAGAGTTCGCCGGTGACGTACGCCTCGCAGCCTTCCTGGCGGGCGACGGAGACGAAGTCGCCCCCGGAGCCGGGGCAGACACCGATGGTCTTGATGAGGCCGGCACCTTCGACCTGGGCGAGGCGCACGCTGGTGGTCTTGAGGAAGGTCTTGAGGCGCTGGGCGAGTTCCCGGACGGGGGCGGGGCGATCAAGCACAAGCCGGCGGCCCGGGCCGAATTCGCGTTGCGGCTTGGGTTCGAGGGCGTAGACGTCGATGGCGGGCTCTTCGTAGGGGTGGAATCGGCGGAGGGTCTGGAGGGCGAGGGGCAGTGCGAGCCTGGAGCAGACCATCTCAAGCCGGAGTTCGGCGGCGTGTTCCAACGTCCCGGGCTTGCCGACTGTCGGGCTGGCGCCTTCGAGCGGGAGGAAGGTCCCCGTGCCGGGCGTGCTGAAGGAGCAGACCTGGTAGTTGCCGATGATGCCCGCGCCGGCGGTCGCCAGGGCATTTCGCACGTGATCGACCTTGTCCGAGGGGAGGAAGGTGACGAGCTTGACTTCCTGGGTCGGTTCGCGGCTGGGATGGGGCACAAGAGCGCGGCAGTCGCCGTGGATCTTGCCCGGGGAGCCCCCGCTGAGCCCTTCGCAGATCCAATCGCAGATGCCGCCCGGGACGGCGTCGAGCGCGGTGTGCGGGGAGTAGATCGCGAGCCCCAGTTCGATGGACTTGAGCACGATGCGCTGCTGGGCGGAGGCGTCGGTGACGCGGGTCAGGGGGTCGAAGATCGGGGGGTGGTAGGCGATGACCGCGCCGGCTTTCTTTCGCTCGGCCTCGGCGAGGACGCGCTCGGTCAGGTCGATGGTGAGGAGCACCGGGCCGCGGAGTTCCCTGGAGGCCGACCCGACGAGGAGGCCGACCTTGTCCCAGGTCTCGGCGTGCTCGAGCGGTGCGATACGCTCCATGGCGGCGACAAGATCTTTGACCAGCATGAGGCCTCCCTTTGTCCGATTCTACACGCGGCGTCCGTGTACGATGACGCGGGATGTCGGATCCTCAGAGCATCGTGGTCCGGGCGTACGCGAAGATCAACCTCGCGTTGTCGGTGGCGGCGGCGGAGCCGGCGGAGGTGGGCGGGCGGCCGCATCCGTTGGCGGGGTATCACCGCTTGGCGTCGTGGATGGCGATGATCGATCTGCACGACCGGGTCGAGGTGGTCGCGAGGCCGGCGGGCATGCCCAGCGAGTATCGGGTGGTGTGGGACGCGGAGGCGCCCAAGCCGACGCCGATCGATTGGCCGGCGACGAGCGATCTGTCGGCCCGAGCGCATCGAGCGTTGGAGTCGCTGGTTGGTCGAGAGCTTCCCGTGAAGGTGCTCGTGTCGAAGCGGGTCCCGGTCGGGGCGGGGATGGGCGGCGGGTCAAGCGATGCCGCCGCGACCATGCGGGGGGTGTGCAAGGCGCACGGTCTGAAGCTCGATGACGCGGCATTGCGTTCGGTGGCGAAGGGATTGGGGAGCGATGTGCCGTTCTTTCTTGGCCCGAGCCCGGCGGCGGTGATCGAGGGATTCGGGGAGGTGGTGACGCCGACGCTGCCGGTGGGGGGGCGATTGATCGCGGTTGTGCCGCCCGTGGCGTGTCCGACGCCTTCTGTGTACAAGGCGTTCGATCGGTTGGGCGTGGCAAAGTCCGAGCCGGAGAGCGAGCGTGTGCGTGCGTTGGCGTCGTCGGGTGTTCTGGATCCGATGCAGTTGTTCAACGACCTGCAGGGGGCGGCGATGGAGGTGGCTCCATCGTTGGCGGGGGTGGTGCGTGCGCTGGAGGAAGCTTCCGGATCGCGGGTCATGCTGACGGGCAGTGGGAGTGCGATGCTGGTGTTTGCAGGGGATAACCCCGCGATGACGCTGACCAGAATCGAGCGGGCAAGGTCGGGCGGTGATGCACGGCTCGCGGGGTGTGTTGCGGTGATGTGCCGACTTCTCGGCGAGGGAGAGAACGCATGAGCCCGATGATGGTGATTGTGGTGGCGGGAATGGCCGGGGTGGCGTCGGTTCAGCCGGGGGCGGAGACTCCCGCGGCGCCGAGTGTCGTGGCCGAACCTGCGAAAGAGCGAGTTCGCTTCGCGGCGGCGACACGGGCGGATCTGGGGCTGGCGTATCTGCGTTTGGAGCGGGCCTGGGCGAAGACGCCGCCGCGTGGTGAGCGCGTCGCGGCGATGAATCGAGTCTTCGATCAGGCCAGTTTGTCGTTTTTCAGCGGGCGATTCAATAACGCGGTGAAGGCGCTGGGCGAGATGGTGCGGGAGCTCGAGGGTCTTGCTCCGACGGCGGCGCTGCTGGCGGCGGAGAGTGTGCGGGTGACTCCCGCGGCGGCGGTGATTCATCCGGGGAATCGTGACGCGGCGAATGTCGAGATCGAGCCGTTGTTTGCGATCGATGGGCCCGGAGGTGAGGCTCGGCTCGTGCTGCGGCGGCCCAACGGCACGGAGGCGTGGTCGAGCCGGGTGGTGCTGGCCGCACCCGCGGGGGGAGCGGGGGTTGAGCGGGCGGTTGTTCCCATCGCGTTCGAAGAGCCCGGCGACTACGCGGTGGCGTTGGCGGGCGATGGCTGGGCGATCGAGAAGTCGAGGATTTCGATCGCGGAAGCATCGGTGGGGGATGTGGGGCGGTCGGCGCTGGCGGCGCTCGAACAGGCAGGGGCGGGCGTGGTCGAGCGGGCGGCGGCGACCGCCAGAGCCCGAGCAAAGCTGCTGACGGATCAGGCGTCGGGCACGGCGTCGGCGCAGTTTCTTGGAGGGTTGAGAGGGTTGGCCCGAGCGGTGGAGGCGGAGGTTCGCGAGGTTCGTGAGGGGAGAAATCCGTACGCGGGCCGGGTGGGCGATCACTGGCGCGTGGTGCGGGTGAACGATTCGGACGTGCCGTGCCGGGTGTTTGTGCCCGAGGGGATGCCGAAGGGACCGCGGCCGCTGTTGCTGGCGTACCACGGCGCGGGGGGCGATGAGAACATGTTCTTTGAGGGGTACGGAGCGGGCTCGATCAAGGAGCTCGCGCAGAAGCAGGGGTGGATCGTCGCCAGCCCGCTGACGTATTCGGGGTCGAGCGGCCGGGCGTTCGATCGGATCGTCGAGGATCTGTCGGCGGACTACGAGATCGACACGACGCGCGTCTACCTGATCGGGCACTCGATGGGCGCGGGGGCGGTCTCGGGGCTCGCGGCGTCACGTGCCGATCGTGTGGCGGGTGTGGTGTGTCTTGCTGGCGGCGGGGGGTTCGGGCGTGCGAAGGCGTTGCCGCCGGTGCTGGTGATCGGGGCCGAGCTCGATCCGCTCTTCTCGATCGAGCGGTTCGAACGGGCGGCATCGGAGGCGAAGGAGGCGGGCCTGCCCGTGGAGTTCAGGCGGCTTGATGACTATGGGCACACGATGATGGTGGGGCGGTCGCTGCCCGAGGCGTTCGCGTGGCTTGGCGCGAAGGGCGGGCCGAAAAACGATGACGCCGACCGGTGAGGGTCGGCGTGCGATCGATACGGACAACTGGGGATCTAGGATTCGAACCTAGACTAACTGAGTCAGAGTCAGTCGTGCTACCGTTACACCAATCCCCAAGCGGATTGAGCCGAATGGTATCGCCCGGCGGGCCCGGGGCAAGCCGGGAGGGTCCGGGGCGTTTGGGGCTGGATCTGGGGCGCGTTCGGGTGGTCTGCACCCGTGGGATGGAGAACTCGAATGGCAAGTCGGCGTGGTTCCGGGGCTCGTGCGTTCCTCATGATGGGTGTTCTCGGTGCTTGTGCGGGGCTGGCCGGCGGGCTGCTGCAGGCGTGCAGCGTGAACCCGGCGACCGGTCGCACCCAGTTCAACCTGCTGGGGCGTGAGGAGGAGATCGCGCTGGGGACGTCCGAGTCGCCGAAGTTCACGGCCGAGTTTGGCGGGAAGGTCGCGTCGGCGGACCTGCAGGCGTATGTGACGCGGGTCGGGATGTCGCTGGCGGCAAAGACCGAGGCGGACTTTCCGTCGATGCCCTGGGAGTTCACGCTGCTGAACTCGGACGTGATCAACGCGTTTGCGCTGCCCGGGGGAAAGATCTTCATCACCAGGGGGCTGGTGGAGCAGATGACCTCAGAGGCGCAGCTCGCCGGGGTGCTGGGGCATGAGGTCGGACACGTGACGGCCCGCCACATCAACGAGCGGATGGCCGACGCGGGCATATCGAGCCTCCTGGTCGGGGTGGCGGCGAGCGCCGCGGGGAGCGAGTACGGCGGGAACGTGCAGGCGATCGGGGACCAGGTGGGCGGCGTGGTCCTGCTCAAGTTCGGGCGGGATCAGGAGAGCGAGGCGGACAAGCTCGGCATGCGCTACATGGCCCGCGTGAACTACAACCCCAAAGCCCAGCGAGAGGTGATGGAAATCCTCCAGAAGGCGATGGCGTCCGGACGCCAGCCCGAGATCTTCTCTTCGCACCCCTTCCCCGAGACACGGATCGAGCGGATCGACAAGCTGCTTCGGACCGAGTTCCTGAGCACGCAGAACAACCCGGCGTTCGTGACCCGCGAGCGGGAGTTCCAGACGGAATTCCTCTCCAAGCTGCGGGCCCAGCCCAAGGCGGCGCCCAACTCGCCCCGCACGATGATCATCAACCCGCAGGACTTTGCGCAGATGGACCACGCGTCGTGGTGCGGCGTGTGCGCGTTGCGGGGCGGCTGATTCGGCGGAAACCTGATCAGGAACGATCGGCCGGCGCGATCGCGTCCTCGCGCATCGCGGCGAGAGCGCGACGGAGATAACCCGGTCGCTCCGCCGAGGATTCGCTGCTCGGTTCGTCGGCGGACACGACCGCCGAGGGCGTAGTCGGCGCTGGCTCGGGCGAGGCCTCGCGGATCGATCCGTCGGCGGCGAGCTGCGAGAAATTCACGCTGACACGCTTGGAGACGCCGCGCTCCTGCATGGTGACGCCGTAGAGCCGATCGGCGGACTGCATGGTGCGCTTGTTGTGCGTGATGACGATGAAGTGGCTTCGATCGGTGAACTGACGGACGACGTTGTTGAATCGGGCGACGTTCGCCTCGTCGAGCGCGGCGTCCACTTCGTCGAGCACGCAGAAGCACGAGGGCTTGCTGCGGAAAATCGCCATCAGGAGGGCGACCGCGGTCAGTGTCTTCTCGCCGCCCGAGAGCTGCGAGATCGAGCGGGGCTCCTTGCCCGGCGGCTTGGCGATGATCTCGATGCCCGACTCGAGAATGTCGACCTCGTCGGTCTGGACTTTCTCGCCGTTGATCTCCTTGACGAGCGGCATGAGCCTGATCTCGGCCTTGCCGCCGCCGAAGAGCCGGCGGAACATCCCCTGCTCCCCGCCGAAGTGTTCCTGCGTCTTGGTGAAGCTCTCGGCGAATCGCTCGCGGCTCACGGCGTTGAGCTGCTCGATGAGTTCCGAGAGCTTTCGGCAGGCGTCGTCGATGTCGGCGACCTGACGGATCAACTCCTCATTCCGCGTCTCGAGCTGCGTTTCCTCTTCGATCGAGTCGAGGTTGACGTTGCCAAGCTTGCGGATGAGGTCCTTGAGTTCGTCGATTGATCGCTGCGCCTCGTCGTGGTCCGGGCGGGCGACGCCGCCCGAAGCGATCAGCTCGCGATACTCGGGGTGGATCGCGGGCAGATCGAGCGAAAGCTCCTCGCGGATGCGATCTTCGATCGCCTCTCGCCGGATCTCGGCCTCTCGGCGCGACATCTCGACGTTCGCCCACTGCTTCTCGATGTCCGCCGCTTCGCGACGAGCTTCCACGAGGCGGCGAGCAATGGCGGACACCTCGGCTTCCGCTTCGGCCGACCGCCGGCGAGACTCGTCGATGCTCACGCCCAGTTCCGCCGCTCGGGCGGCGTGCTGCTCCGCAGCGACCTTCGACTCTTCGAGCGTCGCGCGTCGTTCCGCTTCAGCGGCCTTGGTCCGCTCGATCTCCGCGGCGAGGAACGCGATCTGACGGGTCAGCTCGTCGCGCATGTTGGCCAGGCGCGACGCTTCCCGGCGAGCGGCCCCGAGCTGTTCTGAAGCACGGCTCGCGTCGACCCTTGCCGCCGTCGCCTGTTCCGATGCCGCCTCAACCCGTTGCTGCGCCTGCCGAAGATCGTCCTCAAACCCGGCGAGCTGCGTGGCCTGCTCGGCGTGCAGCCTCGCGAGCGACTCGGCCTTCTCGTGCGTCGCCTTGCGTTCGGACTCGAGCTTCGCGAGGCGCTCACGCAGCGTCCCGATCTCCTGCTCGAGCCCGCGGATCTCCCGCTGGACGCGCGTCTCGTCGGCCGCCAGTCTCTCGAGCTTGCCCTGCTCGGCGAGGAACTGCCTCTGCTCGGCCGCGAGCTGGGCTCGCTTCTGCGCGGCGATCGTGCTGAGGGAGGCGGCTTCCGCGTCGGCGGCGGCCAATTCCGCGTGCTTGGCCGCGGCGCGGTCACGCAGCGACGCGACCTCAAGCGTGAGCTGCTCGAGCTCGTTCTTTCTGGCCAGCACGCCCGTGCCTTCTGCACCCGAAGAAATCGGCCCGGCGAACACCCGCCCGTCGGCCTCGAGCACGCTGCCGTCGGAGGTCACGAATCGGCAACCCGCCATCGGTCCGGCGGCGAGCATCGAAGCGGTCTCGAGCGTGTCGACGGCAAACGTTGTGCCCAACAGCCGATCCAGCACGGGCTCGACGTGGTCGCGCGTCTCGGCCGAGGCCTCCACCAGCGATCGCACGGCTCGCACGCGCCCGCTCAGCATCGCCAGCAGGCGATCACCGGACTTGACGGGCTCGGCCCCCGGGCCCCCGCGGGCGGGCACGAACGTCACACGCCCGGAGAGGGACTCGAGCTCTTCGCGAGTCGGAAGACGACCGGCGTGCTCCAGCACGAGCGACTGAAGCGACGCGCCCAACGCCGCCTCGACCAGCCCGGCATGCTCGCTCGGGGTTCGGATGAGGTCCACCAGCGCGCCCAACACGCCCGCGAAGCCCTCGCTCGAGTCTCGCCGAGCAAGCACCTTCTGCACCGCCTCGCCGTAGCCGACGCGGCTTTCGACCATTTCCAGGAGTGTCGTTCGGCGGCTGTCGAGCCTCGCGAGTTCCTGATCCAGCTCGCCGGCGTGACGGGCGAGTTCGCGTCGGCCCTGCCCGAGTTCTTCCATCCTCGATTCGGCGTGAGTCACCTCGGCCTGGAGCGCCTCGACGCGAAGTCGCGTCGCCTCGGACGAGGATCGCAGCCCGGACGTCTCGCCGGCGATCCGCACCAGTTCGGCCTGCTGACCCGACAATCGGCGGAGGAACCCGTCGATCTGCTCCTGAGCCGCATCGACCCGCTTCTCATCGGCGGCGGCCGACGCGGCGAGGCCCGCGCGTTCGCGGTCGATCCTGGCCATGGCGCTCCGACGTTCCGACGCCGCCGCCTGACGCTCGTTCATCAACGACAGGGCGGCCGATCGCTCTTCGGTCGCGGCGGCCAGGGCGCGGTCGGCCCGGGCAACCTCCTCCGTCAGCGTCGAGACCTGCTGCCCGTGCGTCTCGAGCGACCTTTCGACGTTCCCGAGGCTCGTGTGCTGCTCGGCGAGACGGCTCGCGTCCTGCTCCGCACGCCGAGCGCTCTCCGCGATCGCCCGTTCGGTCATCTGCGCACGCTGCGACGCCTGCGACGCCAGGTGCTCGGCTTCCAACTGCTGCTGCTCAAGCCCGCGAAGCTCGGCCGCGACTTCCTGCAGCTTCAGGTCGGCGTCCTGCTTGTCGGACTCAACCCCCGTCACCACCGCCGACGAGTTCACCCGCTGGTCGTCCAGCCTGAGCTGGGTTGCCGTCAGCGACAGGATCGACTCGGCCAGCACGTCGTACTGGTCGAGCGCCAGGGCGGTCCGCCAGGCGCGCAGCTGCTCGTCGAGTTCCTTGAACCTCCTCGCCTTGACGGCCTGCCCCTTGACAATCCGGAGTCGACGCTCCGTCGAATCGAGCTGCTCCCGCGTTTGCACGAGGTTTGCCTGGGCCTTCTCGAGCTTGCGCTGCGCTTCAATCCGGCGCTGCTTGTACTTCGCGACGCCCGCGGCTTCCTCGAAAATCGTTCGACGCTCTTGCGGGCTTGCCAGCAGCATCGCGTCGACTTTGCCCTGCTCGATGATCGAGTAGGCGTCCGCACCGATGCCGGTATCGAGGAACAGTTCGCGGATGTCGCGGAGGCGGGCCTTGCGACCGTTGATCAGGTACTGGCTCGTCCCGTCGCGATAGAGGCGTCGCTCGACCTCGACGACGTCGGCGTCGATCGGAAGACCGCGACGCGCGCGCACGGACGCGTCCACGACCGAGTCGCCTTCGTCGTCCGACTCCGGGCGTTCCTCGGCGGTGTCGGGGGTCGTCGCGGCCGAGGGATCCGACGAGTAGACCGGCGCGGTGCGCAGCGGGTTCTCGAAGGTCAGGGTCACGCTGGCCATCCCGCCCGGGCGGCGTCCCGCGCTGCCGGCGAAAATCACGTCCAGCATCTCCGTGCCGCGAAGGCTCTTGCTGGACCGCTCGCCGAGCACCCACTTGACGGCATCGACCACGTTGCTCTTGCCGCACCCGTTGGGGCCCACAATGCCCGTGATGACATCGTCGAAGGTGAACTCGGTCGTGTCCGCGAAGGACTTAAAGCCGGACAGCGTGAGCTTGGAAAGACGCATCGAGGCTCCGGTTCAGTGGAGGGGCCAGGCCGACACCCGCAACCCACAACTCATTGCGGCTGGATCGGCCAAGTCTACAGCATATGGGGCGGATTTCCGCCCTTCCGCTCGCCGACAGGTTTTCAACCCGCGTGCTCGGCGGCAGTTACTGCTCCGGACGATCCCCCGGGGCGGGAGCCGGCTCTGGCGGCTGCCGGCGGGGCGAGGGGGCATCCTCCGGCTTGGCCGGGACGTTGGGCTCCGGACGCTGGATCCGGATAATCCTCGGCTTGAGGGGCTCGGTGGGTGCCTGGCCCTCGGGCCGGCGATCCGGGGCCTGGTTGGGCTGCTCGAAGACCTGGACTTCCTCGCGGTCGCCCGTGGTTTCGGGGCGGTCGCGAACCACTCGCTGTGCCTGCGATTCCATCAGCCTGGCCCGCAGTTTGTCTGACTCGGTGGCGAACGCGCAGATCACACCCCGTTGCTGGTGGATCGCGTAGAGAGCGCCCACCACCTCGGAATAGGTCATGTTGAGCCCTGGCGTCGGATCTTCGGGCGTGGGTTTGCGGGCGAAGAACTTGATCAGCCCTTCAAGGTCGGCGTCGACGTCTTGGCGGAAGGTCCGCCCGCTGCGGTAGTCGCGGTAGTACACGCCGTGCTTCTGGCTTTCCGCGTCGGCCGAGATCATGAGCCGATCGGCCCAGGCGGTGACGAGGGCGGGTTTGCTCAGGGCGAGGGGCCCGCCGAAGAGAACGATCTTGGGCTGGCCCTGCTGGGTGATGTAGATCAGCGGGTCGCCGAAGGGCACGATGTCCAGATGGAACTTGTCGCCGATGACCTCGCGGCGGACGCCTTGGATGTTGTTGCCCGGGATCGAGCCCTGCAGCAGCACCTGCCGGTGCGAGAGATAGACCGGGTCGTCGGTGCTGCGGGCGCGGATCGCGGTGGTCATCTCGATCAGGGCGCGCCGCGTGGCTGTGCCCTGCGCCCGCTTGGCCAGCGATTCGTACGCAGCGATACGAACGAGCAACTCACGCGACTCCAGCAGACGGCGCAGCGCCAGATCGACCTTGGGTCCGCCGTCCACGTCGGCCAGCATCGTGATCGCGTCGAGCCGCTCGGCGCCGACGCCCGTCTCCGCCAGTTGGACGAGGTGATCGGCGGCCTTGTGGTCGCCCAGACGGGCGCCCGCCCGAAGCGCCGCCAGTCGCGGCGCCACTTCCGGGTATTCGTACAGCGTGCGGCAGAAGCGCACGGCCGCGTCCCCGCCCATCCCTTGCAGGCACAGCGACAGCTCGTTGGCGAGCCACGGCTGTTCCTTCATCGCGTCGGTGTACCGCTTCGCGAAGGCGTCGGGGTTGGTCGTGTCGATCGGCATGAAGCGGAGGATCTCGATGAACTCCGTCGGCTTGCGCACAAAGCTCGGCGGAATGTTCACCTCGACCGCCTGCCCGCTCCGCCCCATCGCGGTCCGCAGACGCTGGGACGATTCCTGCGGGAAGCGCGTGTTGATCGCCTCGACGATGCGGCGTGCGCGGGCGTGGCTTGATTCGTCCAGCACGATCTCGAGATTAAGCGGATTGATCACCATCCCCCCGTCGAGGACGCGGCCCGTGCGCCGGGAGACGCCGTCGGCGTCGGTCGCCGGGTCGGAGAAGGGGTTGATGAAGACGGGGCCTTGCGCGACCGCCAGTCGTCGGCCGCGGGCGCCGCCGATCGTGCCCGGGGGGCCTTGCTGGATCAGCAGGTCGGTCGACCAGAGCATGCCGCCCTCAAGGCTCGTCGCGTTGATCGCCCGGACGTACACGTCAAAGGAAAGCCCCTCAGGGGCGGCGGGGGGGATGGCAGCCTGAACGATCACCACGCCGACGTTCTTGTCGCGCAGCAGCTCCCGTGGGGTCTTGCCTTGGATTGCCCACCCCTCGTAGTTCATCGAGGGGGAAATGTCGCGGAGGGACATCTCGCGTTCGAGCTGGGCCGCCAGGGCGTCGTCGAGCAGCCCGCCGCCGGTGCCGTTGAGCCCCACGACGATCCCGTAGCCATAGACCAAGATGGGCTCGGTGCCCACGAGCGAGGCGGAGGCCCCGACGGTGTTGCTGAGCACGGTGGGGATGTCCCGCACGATGGGCTCGGTGGGGCGGGTCCGCGGCGGAGGATCGGACTCACAGCCGGCAAGGCCGATGATCGCGGCGGCGGAGAGGGCGGCGAAGGCAACTGGCCGCAGGAGGGCGGCGAAACGGGCTGAGGGCATCGTGGTCTCCGGCGGGCTCGCCGCGGGCTTCTGGTTGCAGTGCCGTACTTTACGTCGAGCGACGCACGAACGGTTCGGACCGATCGGCGGGGTGGCGGTTCCGGCGATTTCGGGGGCGGCGGCCGTGGCTTTCAAGTTATCCACCGAGATACCCCGTGCCGGGCTGACCCGTCCGGGGGATTCTTGTTTGTCCGAATTCGGGGTGCCTTGTGGAGCCTCGCATTTTCGATCGCGCCCAAGTCGTGGGGATTCGGAGGGTTGGGCGCAATCGACAGGAGATCCACCGCTTGACCCCACGATTTTGTAGTCATCGAGGGTTGCTACCACGATCTGTAGTGGTATGCTGCACCCCTCACCGCCGAACGGTCGGCGGGGCGAGGGTGTGTTCGACGGGGAATCCGGTGGATCTGAAACCCTACCGAACTCCGAACAGTCTGTGATGAACGAGCTACGCTCGGGGTCTGTTCGTCCCTGAGGGGGAATGGTTGTGCCTGTACTTTCTGATCGACAGATCCGGCGGCTGGTGAAGATCGAGCCCTTCGAGGACGCGGTGAAGCGTGCGGGGCGGATCAGCTACGGCGTGTCGTCGTACGGGTACGACGTGCGGGTGGGGACACGTTTCAAGATTTTCACGCCTGCGCCCAAGACGGGCGACATCGCGGTGGTGGACCCCAAGAAGTTCAGCGACGAGATGATGGTCGACGTGGACGTTGGGCACAAGCCGGCGGGGGATCAGTACGTGATCATCCCGCCCAACAGCTTCGCGTTGTGCGAGACGGTGGAGTACATCGAGATCCCGCGGGACGTGCTGGTGGTGTGCGTGGGGAAGAGCACGTACGCGCGGTGCGGGCTGATTGTGAACGTGACGCCTTTGGAGCCCGAGTGGCGGGGGAAGGTGACGCTCGAGATCAGCAACACGACGCCGCTGCCGGCGAAGGTGTACGCGAACGAGGGGATCGCGCAGTTCATTTTCCTCAAGGCCGACGAGGTGTGCGAGAAGAGCTACGCGGACAAGGGCGGGAAGTATCAGGACCAAGGTGGTCTGACCCTCCCGAAGGTCGATTGAACAAGTGTGACGAAGTAAGGTGCAGTACATATGGAAAGCGAGATCAGAGCCGTGAAGTCTGTCGCGCAAAACCTTGATATCAAAATGAAGAAAGCGGTGGACTCGCTCGAAAGGATCGAATCGAATACAGGCTGGATCAGTCTGGAGGAGACGAATTCCCTTTTGGCTAAGATTCTGGAACGACTTGAGTGTGTTGAGAAGACCATTAAGAACAAGGTTTAATTGCGTTCGCATTGAGCGGAGTGCGACCAAACCGTAAGGACGTTTGCGCGATGAATATCACCCGCAAGTTCACCACGAGTGGCCAAGATCCCTTCTCCACGGTCACGTGGGGGAAGCGTTCCTCGCGGATCACCAACCCGGACGGGTCGGTGGTCTTTGAGATGAAGGACGCGGAGATTCCCGAGTCGTGGAGCCAGCTCGCGACCGACATCATGGTGAGCAAGTACTTCCGCAAGGCGGGGGTGCCCCGGCCGGACGGGACGACGGGCCCGGAGACGTCGGCGCGGCAGGTGATTCACCGTTTGGCTGGGTGCTGGCGTCACTGGGGCGAGACGCACGGGTACTTTGACTCGAAGGAGGACGCGCAGGCGTTCTACGACGAGCTGTGCTACATGCTGGTGCACCAGATGGCGGCCCCGAACAGCCCGCAGTGGTTCAACACGGGCTTGCAGTGGGCGTACGGGATCAACGGGCCGGCCCAGGGGCACTACGTCGCGGACCACAAGTCGGGCGAGGTGTCGCTGGCGAAGGACGCGTACACGCACCCGCAGCCGCACGCGTGCTTTATCCAGAGCGTGAACGATGATCTGGTGTCGGACGGCGGGATCATGGACCTGTGGGTCCGCGAGGCTCGGCTGTTCAAGTATGGCAGCGGGACGGGGACGAACTTCAGCAGCCTGCGTGGCGAGGGCGAGAAGCTCAGCGGCGGCGGGCGGAGCAGCGGGCTGATGAGCTGGCTTCGGATCGGCGACCGGGCGGCGTCGGCGATCAAGAGCGGCGGGACGACGCGTCGGGCGGCGAAGATGGTCTGCCTGGACATGGACCACCCGGACATCCTCGAGTTCATCAACTGGAAGGTGCGCGAAGAGATCAAGGTTCAGGCGATGGTCGAGGGTCTCCGCGTGCTCAAGAAGGGGAGCAAGGAGATCGCCGAGGCTTGCGAGAAGCTCAGGCTGAAGCTTGATTACGACTTCAACGGCGAGGCGTACGCGACGGTCGCCGGGCAGAACAGCAACAACTCGGTGCGGATCCCGGACTCGTTCTTTGAGGCGCTGGACCGCGGGGGCGAGTGGGAGACGCGCTGGCGGACGTCCAAGAAGGTCGCGAAGACGTACAAGGCCTCGCTGCTGTGGGACGAGATCTGCAGCGCGGCGTGGCGGTGCGCGGATCCGGGCGTGCAGTATGACACGACGATCAACGCGTGGCACACGTGCCCGGGCGCGGGGCGGATCAACGCGAGCAACCCGTGCAGCGAGTACATGTTCCTCGATAACACGGCGTGCAACCTCGCGTCGCTGAACGTGATGAAGTTCTATGACCCCGCGACGCGGACGTTCGACGTCGAGCGGTACGAGCACGCGTGCGACATCTGGACGATGGTGCTCGAGATCAGCGTGCTGATGGCGGCGTTCCCGAGCAGGCCGATCGCGGAGCTGTCGTGGAAGTACCGCACGCTGGGGCTCGGGTACGCGAACCTGGGCGCGATGCTGATGCAGCTTGGGATCCCGTACGACAGCGAGGAGGCGCGAGCGATCTGCGCGTGCCTGACGGCGATCATGACGGGGCGGAGCTATCGCCGGAGTGCCGAGCTGGCGCGCGAGCATGGGCCGTTCCCGGGGTACGCCCCCGAGCGGGAGAACATGCTGCGGGTGATGCGGAACCACCGCCGGGCGGCCAAGGGCGTGTCCCGGGCGTCGTCGGAGTGGGAGGGTCTGCACCCGATGACTCGTCCTGTCCCGATCGATCACGGGCTGATCAAGTCTGGGAAGGTCGGCGGGGCCAAGAGCGGGCTGGCGAACGCGGGCGTGCTGCTCGAGCGTTCGGTGGTCGCGTGGGACGAGGCGGTGGCGCTGGGCGAGAAGCACGGGTACCGCAACGCGCAAGTGACGGTGATCGCCCCGACGGGGACGATCGGCCTGCTGATGGACTGCGACACGACGGGCGTCGAGCCCGATTTCGCGCTGGTCAAGTTCAAGAAGCTGGCGGGCGGGGGCTACTTCAAGATCGCCAACGAGAGCGTCGATCCCGCGCTGCGGGCGCTGGGCTACAGCGAGGCGCAGACCAAGGCGATCATGACGTACCTGCTCGGGTCGCTCAGCTTCGACGTGCCGATGCCCAAGGCGTCGGGCGCGTCGGGCACCTTCGCGAAGTTCCTGGCGGACAAGGGTCTGACCAAGGACGAGATCGCGGGGCTCGAGGCGTCGCTGCCGGGCGTCTTTGAGCTGTCGTTCGCGTTCGGCGGGTGGAGCGTCGGCGAAGAGACGCTCAAGCGGCTGGGCGTGGACGCGGCGAAGGCGCGGGCGGACTTCTCGTTCAATCTGCTCAAGCACCTGGGGCTGTCCGGCGCGGTGATCGATGAGCTGAACACGGCGATCTGCGGGACGCAGACGGTGGAGGGTGCGCCGCATCTCAAGGCCGAGCACCTGCCGGTGTTTGATTGTGCGAACACGTGCGGGAAGATCGGGAAGCGGTTCATCGCGGTGGAGGGGCACATCCGGATGATGGCGGCGGCGCAGCCGTTTATCTCCGGGGCGATTAGCAAGACGATCAACCTGCCCAACAGCGCATCGGTGGCGGACATCGCGGCGGCGTACCGGCTGTCGTGGGAGCTTGGGCTCAAGGCGAACGCGCTGTATCGCGACGGGTGCAAGCTGAGCCAGCCGCTGAGCAGCACGAGCGATCAGGAGAAGGGCAAGGAGGGATCGGCGGACCCTACGCCGGAGGCGACTCCTGCGGCCGCGGCGGCTGCGCCCATTGAGGCCAAGCCGGTGCCCGCCAAGCCCCAGCGTCGTCGCCTGCCGGACACGCGTCGGAGTCTGACGCACAAGTTCAACGTTGCGGGGCACGAGGGCTACCTGACGGTCGGGTTGTACGACGATGGGAAGCCGGGCGAGCTGTTCATCACGATGAGCAAGGAAGGCTCGACGATCGGCGGGCTGATGGACGCGGTGGGGACGGCGACGAGCGTGGCGCTGCAGTACGGCGTGCCGGTCGAGAGCCTGGTGAACAAGTTCAGCCACCAGCGGTTTGAGCCGGCCGGCTGGACCGAGAATCCTGAGATTCCGATCGCCAAGAGCCTTGTGGATTACATCTTCCGCTGGATGGGGATGCAGTTCGTGCCGGGGTATCGCGAGATGCACGCGCCGAACGGCGGGGGCGCGAAGGAGCCGGTGCGGATGGTGGCAGAGCCGGTCGTTGAGCGGACGGCCGCGGCACGGACGCCCACGGCGCACGTGCACGTGACGAAGACGGAGATCGACCTTGTGGTCGAGGCGAAGTCGGCGGGCAGCGTGCTGTCGCAGAGCCTGGGCGAGGCCCAGGGCGATGCGCCGGCGTGCGATGTCTGCGGGACGATCACCGTGCGCAGCGGGACGTGCTACAAGTGCTTGAACTGCGGGGCGAGCATGGGTTGCTCGTAAGCAGAGGAATGTGAGGGGTTGGGGAAAGGGTGGGGGAGTGGTGTGGAGGTGGGGGCGGCAGCGGGTTCGGCGGCGGCTCGCGCAAGGTGACCGCCAGCGGCCGGCTGGCCGGTGGCGGAGGCGATGGCGAAATCAGGTGGGCGACGAAGGGCAGGAGATGCAGCAGGAGCGACGCAGCCAGCGCGAGCAATAGCCGACATTGGTCACGGGTCGTGAGAAAATGCAGACTGGCCAAAGGAGATGAGGGCGTCGGTGAAGCCGGGTCGGGTGGGACAACTGC
>ERZ761603.89-NODE-89-length-78112-cov-25.569263_pt1:0-22500 | contig 78112 bp, 57 predicted proteins | sample MGYA00511879_ERZ761603 | MGnify/ENA primary metagenome ERZ761603 (study PRJEB28899, sample SAMN02850040) | bioreactor sludge metagenome | biome: EBPR Sludge; feature: EBPR Bioreactor; material: flocular biomat | place: Australia: Thorneside Wastwater...
AATCAGGAATTAAGAATCAGGAATTAAGAATCAGGAATTAAGAATCAGGAATTAAGAATCAGGAATTAACAAGCCCTTCAGCCGGCGTTTCCCGTTTTGGAGGTAACTTTTTACATCCGAAACATCGAAGCCGGTATGTTCTGCAATGTCTTTGTAACTCTTCTTCTCAAAGAAAAACAAATGAATACACACCCTTTGACGCTCGTCCAATTGCTCAATGGCGGCGCTCAATTTTGTTTCCAAAGCATCCTGCTCATCATATAGTCGCTCGGAGGCTTCATTTTCCACAACCCAATCTTCATTTTTTTTCCCGGCGCCCCAGTTTTCGACGTTGGAGGCATAGCGCTGTTGCTGTCGAAACCAGGAAACACAAGCATTTCGGGAGAGTGAAAACAGCCAGGTATTGAAATTAATAACTTCACTCTGAGTGAGTTCAGTCATTACTTTTTCAAAAATCACCATCACCAGATCGCTCCGGTCTTCGGGGTCATCGGCATATTTCATGCACATGGCATGGACGAGGTGTAGATAACGGCCAAAGAGTTCGGAAACAGCATCAGGATTGCCGGACGCACGATACCCCGCCATGAGTTGTTCATCGCTGAGTTGGGCAAGAGACTTTGAACGAAGATTCCGAATAAACATCTGGCATGGCTGCTGTGAAAACGCCGGGTAAGATAAGATCAAAATTTGATACCCGAAATCACATGATCCAGATATTGAACATAATTGCGTTTTTCTTCTTCGGGAGCATATACAAACCCGTCAATGAAAAGCAGTTCGTTTTTGTCGGGATTATGGATGAGGTAACTGACGAAAGGCCCGCCCTTGAAGTCGTTGCTCAGCTCCCAAATACCGCGCGCTTCAATGGCGTACCGGTTTCCGATGGTTTTGACGTAGGTGAACATCGGCAAGTCCACATCATTGATGAGCATATAGGACCCCTTTGTAGAGGAAGACACATATTTGCGCCCCAATTCATTGCGAATGGCCTTGATGCCCTCCTTGCTGAGCTGCGTGTCGCTCGTGTACGGCAGCTTCTGTATGAGAATATTGCTGGAGGCCTTATCGGTTTCATAGCGGAGCCAGGTGATTTCCTCTTTGTCCAAGGCCATGAAATACCCTTTGGGCACGCGCAGTGTGGCGCCGGTTTTTTCGAGTATCCGGTCGCGTAGTCCAAAGTCTTCCCCTCCTGCAAACAAGCGTTTTTTCAGGTGCGGGTGCTCGCTGTCGCGGATGCGCTTGGAGATGGCAGAAAAATTTTCAGTCAGCGCCTGTGCCAGGCCGTCTTCAGAAAAAGAGAAAATGTAAATAATGATCTGACCGCGCGCCCATTTGTCTTTGCCTACTACGGTATGGAAAGAAGGATCGGATTGGGCGCGTTGATATTTTTCCTCCCCCAAATCGGCCCGAACCATGCGCGCTACGGGCGAGTCTTCATCCTTCAGGTTGGCCACGATGAGATAAGTGCGCAACTCTTTGAGCAGCGGCTCCATTTCGATGCTTTTGAGGTCATAATGGCGCAGGTCATACATCGGCTCCGGCTGCGGCAAAATAGGATAAGCCGACGCATAATAGTAATCAATGGTGTCGCCGATGGGGCCATCCCAGAGCATATCATCACAAATGACTACCAGATCGTTGAGTTTGCCGTAAGCATTATTGGGGCCGCCAAATGATTTTTTAGCCTCTTCCGAGCAACTGTTGAGCAAAAGCAAGCCGCCGAAGAGAACAAAAAAAATGCGTTTCATATTATTGGTTGTTTTTGAGCTGTTTACACGTCAAAACGGGGTTGCCGTCGGGCAGGCAACAGGCTGAATAAAACCTTAGATGCAAACAGGAGTGATTTTGGCGGGCAGAAGCGCCGGAAAAATCACAACAAGCTCTCGATCACGCGTTCTTCCGAGTAGCCTTCCGCCTCGGCCTTGTAATTGCGCACAATGCGGTGGCGCAGCACATATTTGGCTACGGCGCGTACATCCTCGATATCCGGCGAGTATTTTCCTGCAATAGCGGCGTGGCATTTGGCGCCCAACACAAGATATTGAGAGGCGCGAGGGCCGGCGCCCCAGGAAATGTAGTCGTTCACCATGCCGGTAGCACGCGGCGTGTTGGGGCGGGTTTTGCTCACCAAAGAGACGGCGTATTCCAGTACATTGTCGGCAACGGGTATTTTGCGCACCAATTGCTGAAAATCAAGGATTTGCTGTCCGGTGAGTACATGGCGGAGATCGTATTGATTGGAAGAAGTAGTGCTTTTTACGATCTGCACTTCCTCTTCATAAGAAGGATAATCGAGCGGGATGTTGAACATGAAGCGGTCGAGTTGCGCTTCCGGCAGCGGGTAGGTGCCTTCCTGTTCGATGGGGTTTTGAGTGGCCAATACAAAAAACGGCTTAGGCAAGGCGTGCCGTTGGCCGCTCACGGTTACCGAGCGCTCCTGCATGGCTTCCAGGAGAGCAGCCTGCGTTTTGGGCGGCGTACGGTTGATTTCGTCGGCCAAAACGATGTTGGCAAACAAAGGCCCCGGATTGAAGCGGAAATGGCGGTCTTCATCCAGCAATTCCGAGCCGGTGATGTCGCTGGGCATCAGGTCGGGCGTGAACTGGATGCGTTTAAATTCCAAGTCCAGCACTTCGGAGATAGTGCTGACGAGCAGCGTTTTGGCCAAACCGGGAACGCCCACCAAGAGGCTGTGCCCGTTGCTGAACAGGGAAATGATGACGGCCTTGACCACATCATCCTGACCTACAATGACTTTGGAAATTTCTTTGGAGAGATCGCGATAGGCTTGCGCCAAGGCATCAACGGCTTCTACATCTGATTTGAATACGCTCTGGGCCATTCGATTTTCAATTTAGGCGGCAAAGATGGTAAAAATGATAAAAACACGCAGCAAAAACGTCGCATCCGCCGGCATTGTTTAGCGGGCGGCGGGTAAACCTTGGACGAACGTTTGAACGTGGCTTCTATTTTGGCGTCTCGATTTTGTCTTTTGCCAATTTCATCGTCGTTTCATCGGCCATGCGCAGGAAGAGCGAGTCTTTGGTGAGTTTGAGTATCTGCACCGTCTTTTCGCCTGTGTCTTGTCGCAGGGTATCGGTTGTGTGCAGGTAGGAGCCTTCAACCGTATATACTCCGGCCTCTTCATAGTACAGATTGCCGAAATACTGATAGCGCCCGTCCTCGGTGAAGAAAAAACGGAAATCATCGAGGCGATACTCCGGCAGTTCCTCCTTCGAGCTGATGTCAACAACCTGCCAATGCCCCGCCATGAGGCGATGGGGGTCTTGCCTGCAACCGACGGCCAGCAGCAATAAAGCCGCCGGCAGGATTTTTTTAATAGAAGGAAACAACAGTCGTGGTTTTTTATTCAAAAATAGGAAGCATCAAGAGATAGGCAGCCGCGCCGGCCAGAAAGCCCAGCATGGCAATCCAGGCAAAATGCTTGAGATACCAGATAAAATCTATGCGCTCCATGCCCATAGCCGCTACGCCGGCAGCCGAACCGATGATGAGCATACTGCCGCCCGTGCCCGCGCAGTAGGCGATGAATTGCCATATATGATCATCCATTGGGTATAAATCCATCGGATACATCCCCATGGAAGCGGCCACCAAAGGCACGTTGTCTATGACGGCGGAAAGGAAGCCCAAAATGACAACTACAATGTCCTGATTGGGGATGACGTGCCGTAGTTTTTCCGCCATAGTAGCCAGCAAACCCAGTGGATTGCCGTTGTGGTGAGAAGCCACAGCCGATTCCAAACCTGCCACTGCCATCAGAATGCCGAGGAAGAAGATAATGCTGGTCATCTCAATGCGGGACAGGGCCTTGCGGGCCGAATACATCTCTTTGCGTTCTTCATCAAAATTCTCTTCAGGATGGATGTATTCAGAAATCAGCCACACAATGCCCAATGACAACATCATGCCCATGTAGGGCGGCAGGTGCGTGACGGTTTTGAAAATGGGCACAAACAGCAAGCCGCCGATACCGGCAATGAGCATGGCTTTGCTACTGAGCAGTTTTTTTTGTTGGCCGGCCAATGCCAATTGTTTCTCGGTGGGAGGCGGAAGTTCGCCGGCAAAACGCTTGGACAAAAAACCGATCAGAACCGGAACCGCCAAACATATTACGGATGGAATAAATAGACGTAGAATCAACTGCTCGGTACTCACTTTTTTACCAATCCAGAGCATGGTGGTAGTCACGTCGCCGATGGGCGACCAGGCCCCGCCTGCATTGGCGGCAATGACGATGAAAGGAATGAACCACAGCCGGTCTTCGCGCTCCGGGATGATTTTGCGCAGCAGCGAAATAAATACAATGGTACAAGTGAGGTTGTCTAACACGGCGGAGAGGAAAAACGCCAGAATGGAGAGTACCAGCAGCAACCTGCGTTTGTTGCGGGTTTTGATAAAATCGGTGATGACGGAGAAGCCTTTGTGCAGGTCCACCAACTCCACAATGGCCATAGCCCCCAGCAGGAACACCAAGATTTCAGCGGTTTTGCCCAAATGGTGCAACAGCCCGTTTTCCATAGTCGTCGTATGGTGATCGTGCCCTACTATTTCCACCCCGCCGATGGAAATGACGGCCCAGATGAGCGAACCCATGAGCAGGGCCGGAACAGACTTGTCCAACTTCAGCGGATGCTCAAAAACGATGGAAAGATAGCCAATGACAAAGACGAGTACGATGGCGGTAAGCATGTCGGTTGCGTTTTGTTTGATGAAAATCCCGGCAAAAATAAACTTTCCTGCGAGTGTAAGGATACTTGAAAGCAATAAGTGTATGACAAATATTGGCGCGTGTGGTTCGCTGAAGTCAAAGACGCAGAATCGTCCCCTGATTCAAGGTGCAAAAACATTCAGCTTGTATCAAAATATCATATCGGGTAGGGGAGCAATAAATCCTTTGCCTTTTATATTTGTTCTCAATTTTTTAAAACAGAAGGATCATGGACGCCCGCATCATAGAATGGAAAGTAGATGGAATGGACTGCAACAACTGCGCCGCCGGTATCTCGCGGTTTCTGGAGCGCAAAGGCATGCAGGATGTGTTTGTCAGCTTTTCTACCAAAGATGTGCGCTTTCGGCAGGGAGAGCAACCCGTGCCCATTGAAGACATCAAAGCGGGTATCCGCAAGCTCGGTTACATCATTATAGAAGATACTCCCGCCGAGCCTTTCTGGACTTTGGAAAAAAAACTCTTGGTTTCAGCCGTACTCACTGCCCCCTTGCTGTTGCACCATTTCGCCATGATGGCCGGCCTGCACTGGCATTGGCTGGAAAACGCCTGGGTGCAATTGGCGCTCTGTTTGCCGGTATATGTGCTGGGCGCCTGGCACTTCGGACGCAGCGCGCTCGGCTCCTTGCGCAGCGGCGTGCCCAATATGGACGTGCTCATCTTCATCGGCAGCACGGCGGCCTTTATATACAGTCTCATCGGCGCTGTTTTGGGCGAACCCAAATACATCTTTTTTGAAACCGCCGCCACCATCATCACCTTGGTATTGGCCGGCAACTGGCTCGAAAAACGCGCCGTGGCCCAAACCACCACCGCCATCGGAGAACTGAGCCGCCTGCAAGTGGAAAAGGCCCGCAAGATCATGCCTTCCGGCGTGGTAGTCCTTATTGATAAAGACGACATTGCCAAAGGCGAGCTCCTGCAAGTGAACGAAGGCGATAAAATACCCGCCGACGGCATCGTGGAAGCCGGCAATGCCTGGGTGGACGAATCAATGCTCACCGGCGAGAGCCTGCCCGTAGAAAAACGCCCCGGCGATACCGTCATCGGCGCATCGCTGCTTCAGTCGGGCAACATGCGCATGAGGGTGCAGGCCGCCGGCCGCGATACCGTGCTGTCGCAAATGATTGAATTGGTAAGAACCGCCCAGCAGGACAAGCCCGCCATACAGCGCTTGGCCGACCGCATCAGCGCCGTATTTGTGCCGGTGGTGGTGAGCATTGCCGCGCTTACTTTTCTCATCGGGTATTTTGGGTTTCAAATCAGTCCCCAGCAGGCGCTGATGAACGCCATTGCCGTGTTGGTCATTTCCTGTCCCTGCGCGATGGGCTTAGCCACGCCCACTGCCGTGATGGTGGGCGTGGGAAGGCTGGCCCGCAACGGCATTTTGGTAAAAGGCGGCCAAACCGTGGAAACCCTGGCCCAGATTCGCAACATTGTTTTCGACAAAACCGGCACCCTCACCACCGGAGCGTTTCGCATCAAAAACATAGCGCTGCACACCCCCGACGCGCACAAAATATACGCCCTCATCCACCATCTCGAACAGCACTCCTCGCACCCGGTGGCGCAGGCCCTGGTGCAGGAAATGAACGGGTGCATGAACGGCACTGTCGTTGAACTACAAGATATTGAGGAACAAAAAGGCGTCGGCGTTTCTGCCCGCGATGCGCAGGGCAATGTGTATAAAATAGGCTCGGCGCGCATTTTGCCGGATGGTGTTGCATCTGGTCCGGCAGCAGTGTTTCTCACTCAAAACGACCAATTGCTGGCCGCCATCGAATTAGACGACGAGATGAAGCCCGATGCCGCCGAAACGGTGTCTTTTTTGAAAAAACAGCACATCCACCCCGTTATTCTCAGCGGCGACAAGGCAGAAAAAACCGGCGCGGTGGCCGCATCGCTGGGCATTCAGGATTATTACGCAGAACAACTGCCCGCCCAGAAACTCGAACGCATCGCCGCGCTTTCGGCACAAGCCCCCACCGCTATGGTCGGCGACGGCATCAACGACGCGCCCGCCCTCAGCCGGGCCACGCTGGGCATCTCGCTGAGCAACGCCTCGCAGGCCGCCATACAGTCGGCTCAGATTATCCTGCTCAATGGCCGTTTGGACCGTCTGCGCGATGCGCTCCATATTTCCAAGCACACCTTACTCACCATCCGGCAAAACCTGTTTTGGGCCTTTGCCTACAACATCGTCGCCATTCCGCTGGCCGCCGCCGGCTACCTCAGCCCGATGTGGGGGGCGCTGTTCATGGCTTTTTCAGATGTGGTGGTGATCGGCAATTCCATCCGGCTCAAAACAAAAAAATTAAACCTGCCCTCTTGACTTTTTGCAAAGAAGGTCTTACCTTGAGCCTCGTAAAGCAACCTTTTCGCACACACCTCACCGAAGCGCATGATTTTGAACGCCTTTATGCAGTATCTGGAATTTGAGAAGCGCTTCTCGCCCCACACGCTTCTGGCTTATGAGAGCGATCTGCGCCAGTTGGAGCGATTTTTAGCCGCTACTTTTGAGATTTCCGACCCGAAGGACATCACGCCGATGCACCTCCGCGCCTGGATGGTGGACTTGCTGGGCAACGAGGCTTCGCCCCGCAGTGTGCGCAGAAAAATTTCCTCTGTCAAGTCTTGGTTCCGGTTTTTGCGCAAGCGCACCGAGGTCTCGCACAATCCGGCGCAAAATCTCATCCTGCCCAAAACCGGCAAACGCCTGCCCGTGGTGGTAGAACAAAAAGACATGCAGCAGCTTTTCGAGCAGGTAGCTTTTGGTACCGGTTTTGCCGCCGAACGCGACCGCACGCTCCTCGAACTGCTCTATCAGGCCGGACTGCGGCGTTCCGAACTCATGCTGCTCTCCGTTTCTGATATTGACTTCAGCCGGCGCGCCCTTCGCGTTTCGGGCAAGGGCAACAAAGAGCGCCTCGTGCCTTTCGGGACGGCCTTAGAGGAGCGGCTCCGGCAGTATGTACGCGCACGGCAGGCTGAATTTCCGGCCACGGCAGAAACCGCCCTCTTGCTCGGCGACGGCGGCAAGCGCATGTATCCCAAGCAGATATACAACATTGTTAATCAGTACCTGTCGGCGGTCACAACGGTGGAACAACGCAGCCCGCACGTACTGAGGCATTCGTTTGCCACCCATCTGTCGGACAACGGCGCCGACCTCAACGCCGTGAAGGAATTGCTGGGGCACAGCAGCTTGGCCGCCACCCAGATTTATATGCACAATTCCATCGAGCGGCTCAAGCAGGTTTATTTGCAGGCGCACCCGAAAGCGGGGCGCCGACCAGATAACAAGTAATATTTTATTCATTCATCTTAAAAATGTGGAACATGAAAGTGCACACCGAAACAGTGGCCTTCAAGGCCGACCAGAAGTTGATCGAATACATCGAGCGGAAGTTGTCGAAGATGGATCAGTTTTTTGACCGCATCATTGACGCACAGGTAGTATTGAAATTGGAAAACGCCGGCCAGGTGCGCGATAAAATCGCCGAAGTACGCCTCAATGTGCCGGGTGAAATATTGGTAGCGAAAGAATCGAGGAAGACGTTCGAGGCTTCAGTGTCTTCCGCAGTGGAGGCGCTGCGCCGCCAGTTGATCCGCTACAAAGAAAAAGCCGCCTGACCAGAATAGTTATTGTTAAACCCAACAAAGGCCGGTCTTGTGTAAACGGGACCGGCCTTTTCAAAACTCCATTCATCATGTATTCCGAACTCCGTTTTCTCGCGGCCATGCTGCCGGTCATCCTTTTCTCATTGGCTGTTGCTCCTCTTTCAGGGCAATCCGATTCACCGGCATCGGTGATTATAGGGCCTGTTTTTAAAGGCTGTGAAAATGCGCCCGCTGAACAAGTGGACATTTGCTGCCAAAGGAAAATGCTGGAATCCATTTATCGCAACATTCGCTATCCCCGGCAGGCGCGGGAAGAGGGCGATCAAGGTACGCTGGTCGTTCAGTTTACCATCACCAAAACCGGAGAGACAGCCAATATTGAGGTAATAAAGAGCATCAGCCACAGTTGTAAAGACGAAGTCATCAGGGTAGTGAAAGAATTGCCGCGCTGGATACCCGCTACTGTGGACGGAGAACCCGTGGACGCGGTGGTGTCTCTGCCTGTTGAATATCGTTTGGACGGCGTACCCTTGAAAAAACGCCAGCAAATAGCTGAGGCCTCATTTGACTGGAACAGCCTTCAAGGAATTGTTTTACAGAGGGTTATTGTTACGGCTTACGCCGCGACGAGGTGAGGCTATAACATCTCCTCGGCCTTTTCCATCAGCCATTTTTGGCCATAAAACACCGGCGCCGCCGCCGTTTCATCCAGAAAGGCTTGGACGGCTGTTTTCTCATTCGCATCGCTTGCAGCCTGGTGTCGCAGCCATTTCCGGTACAAGGCCGGCTGAGCGTGCAAGAGTTGATGCCATTGTCGCAAAGAATTGATAAATAAGCGATAAGACTTTACCTTGGGCGCGGCAATTTTCTTTTGTTGGTCAAAGACAAATTTGGAGAAGGTATTCAGCAGGTTGTCCAATGCCTCCGATTCCCGCTGTTCGTAATAAAGGCGGGCCAGCAGGCTTCGGTCGGCGAGCTTGTAATACACATCTGCCGGTTTCGATTGGCGCAGGCTATCCAATGCCTTGTCGAATTGTTTCTGATGAAAATACAGCAACGCTGAATTTTGGTAATACGCGGCATCTCTGTACGCTTCCGGCGAAATGCAATGACGTTGATTTTGAATGAATTGCGCTGCCCAATCCGTCTGCCCCGTGAGGAGCGCCGAATTGACGATGTTTCGGAAGATGGCGTGGTGCAGCTTGCCGTTTTCGTGCAAAATACCGCCCTCGTACTGATCTCTGTACAAATCGAACAGCCGAAGATAGTACTCCTGCACCGGCCACACCCGTTTGGCGGCATTTTGCAGGCAGGCAAAGCCATCGCGCAGGTCGGAGGCAGGCAGGGCTTGTCGTTGCCCCAGTAAAAACTCGTGCAAAGCATTGTATGCCGGCACATCGCCGGGCCGCTCCAATACCTGCAACATCAGGTATTGCAGTTCCGTCAAAGGGTTTGTGCGCCACTCCGGCGATTGTTGCAGCGCCTCCACAACGGACTCTTTCCAAGCCATCCTAAAGTCGGTTTTGCTGACGGCGCCCCTGCTGAGCATGGCGTTGAGCAATTTCAGTTTGAATGTGACGAAATAAAGGTCCAAACTGTCATTGAGCGCCTGCAAATTGGCCTCGCCGGTGCGGTCGTCGTTGCGGTGCTGCCGGTCGGCCAGCATCAGTTCGGTTTCCAATTGCAAAGCCAAGCGGTTCAGGCTTGCCTCGCCTTGTAGTTCCGGCGATTGGAGGCGTTGCAGCACAGCCGAGAGGCAGCTTTCCAATTCCAACTGATCGTACTGTTGCATCAGGTACAAAGCCTGTCTTTGAGAATCCTCCGACAGCGCTGCATGGGCCAGGAATTGCTCCGTTAATTTGAAAAGTTGCGATCCCAACCGATTCAGCGCGGCTTTGTCAAAGGGCTTACCGGCGCCCCAAACCGCAGCAAAAGCCCCCTCGGCGCGCAGTTGTGCGGCCTCAAAATGGGGAGCATACAGCATGAGATATTGGAAAAGCGCCGCCGTCTTTTCACTGCGATTGAAAAAAGGCGATTGGATAAAAAGAGACAGTTCGGCCAGTTCTCCGGCGGTCAACCGTCGCATCAATTCCAACAGGCGTACATGCATAATGCTTGACTATCAGCCAAAAATAAACTAAATTGCTCAACCAAACATCCGATTCGCCATGAAATACATTTTTCCCTTCCTCCTCCTTCCCCTCTTCCTTTGCGCCCAGACGCCTCCCGGATGCGGCAGTTCCGACCTGCGCTACCTGAGTTGGGATACCGAATTGAGCAGCGCCAGGCTTCATTTTGCCATATCTCCGCCATTGCCCGGCGTGCAGACGTATTTCCTGAATTACACGCTCAACGCGCATTCCAATCCGGCGCCGGGCATGTTGGAGGTGTCTTTTCCCGGCGTTCCGCAGTCATTCGGACCTGCGCCCCTCGGCGGGCTGCATTATTTTACCGCCCAAAATCACTGCGCCGACGGCTCCATTCACACCGGCGCCACCATCGGCATAGACATGAGGAACGCCGACCCGGAATGCCCGGCCATCCGGGATTTTATGCTGCTTGACCTCCAGCCCGTCTTCATCGCCTTTGCCTGGGGCGCTGCGCCACAAGCCGACAGTTTCAGGGTGAGGTATCAGGCCGACGCCCTGCCCATACAGGTGGGGTTCGCGCCGGAGCCGGTTTGGGAGCAGCCATTGGCAGCAGCTACGGTACACACTTTTCGCATAGCGGCGCTCTGCACCGTGCCCGGCCTCGTGCAGCAGGCAGTAGTGCAGGGGCCGGAGTTCATATTCTCCATCATCATCATAGACGACATCAAAGCCATCGCCGTGCCGGTGGACACTGCGGCCATCCATACAGCGCTGTGCAACGGCTACCGGATACAATGCGATCACGGCGACTACGGCACTGATAAAGAGCGATTTATTTCAGACCATCCTCAGTTGGGCATCCCATATCCCTGTCCGGCGGTGGTGGCAGCGCAGGAAATTGCGCCCGAAATAGCGGGTCTGAGGCTCAGTCCCAACCCAACGGGCGAAAACCTTCAGGCCGATTTTTTACTCCGTCATTCCGGCGAAGTGCAGTGGGAGGTTTTTGACCCGACCGGGCGCATCCTCCACCGTCAAAAGCAATGGCTGGCAGCCGGAGCGCATCGCATCCGGTACGAGGCGCAGGCCCTGCCGGCGGGTATGTATCTGTGGCGATTGCAGTCCGGCGGGCAGTTTTTTTCTGCTCGTTGGGTGAAATATTGAGGCGTTTGAAAAGATTATCGCCTTTTCAGGTAATGAAAAATTTGTAAATAAAATGTTGATTATTAAATGTTTGAATCATTGATACGCAGCAAAGGACTGTGTTTTGCGACGGATTTTGTACCGGCGTAAACGACTGAAAATGTAATGGCTTTTGGGTAGCGAGTGGGGGCATTTTTGCGGTGTCAACATTTTTTAACTCAAAATTCATCAGCCATGAAAAATGCAAGAATCATTCAAAGTTTACTGCTCGTCCTCTTCTGCTGGACGGCAAACACCGCCGTAATCCATGCTCAGGCGCCGGCAGGATCAGGCACAGAAGCAGGCAAAGCCATAGAGGAAATATTTGAAAAGGCAAAACCCGACAAAAGCCGAAAAGATGATGTTTCCGTCAAGAAAAGAGCGGCACTCCGGGAGCTTGAGCGCGCCGTGAAAAAAGCAGCAAAAGATAACCCGAATAATGCCGATGCCGTGAAAGACGTCGTTAAAGCAAAATTGGAAGAATTGTCTGGTGAGAAAAAGAACAAGGTGATTGAGGATTTTCTCAAAGATTTGAAAGACAAGATTTTAAAAAGTAAAAAAGGCAAAAAATTCACCTTCCGCAACGATACCGGCCGCAATACCAACGACCTCCACCTCGTCTTGTCGGGAGAAACCCGCCCCATCAACGTGAGCGAAGACCCGACAACGGGCGTCAAAAAAGTGGGCGGCGTGTACGAAAATTACCCCGGCGAAAAGAGCAAAAAGCACGATTACAAAACCGGCGGTATTGTGACGCCCGGTAGCTCTGTGGAAATCCAAATGGAAGAGGAAACAGAGGTGATTTCCTGGTACTGGACCTTCGACGGCGAAAAAATCGGCGATGGAGAATATGGCTACGAAGGCACTACCGTCATCTCCGTTGTACCCTTGCCCGACCCGTTCCGCCCCGACCGCGCTACCGTATCTGTGGGAATAGGAGCTTCCCTGCCGTTCCAAAACCCGGAAGGCATTTACATCTCCCCTGTTCAACTGCACGACAATTTCACGCGCAGCATCGCCACACAACCCACAGTAATTGAGCAAATTATGGAAAGAATGGAAGGCGTGTTCGTGCCGGGCGTCAACACCCATCCCAGCCAACACACCCTGCCCGACGCTACCCTCCAGGCCTCCACTCAGATCATGCCCGGCCTTCAAGTGGGGTTTTCGCTTTCGCGCAATCTGGAGTTCAGCCTCGGCGCGCACTATTTCAGCAGCACCTTTACCGGCCGTTTGCCCATTACGGTGTTCCCGTTTGAAAATCCTGCGCTGCGCATCGAATATGGCGCCATCAACGCTTCTTCAAATGGGCTGCTGATAGATATCAGTTTGAGATACTTGCTGCCGAGCAAAAAGGTGCGGCCTTATTTGGAGGCCGGCGCTCGGCGGCTGAGCGTGTTGCAAAACGAGACGCATCTGGAAATAGCCGGCTTGCAACTGCCTTTTGATGAGATAAAAACGGCTTCCGGCTTTTCCGCTTATGCCGGAGCGGGTGTGCGTGCTTATTTTGGGGCCAACGTCTATCTGCAGGCCGGCGCCATGCTGAGCAAGTGGCCGGGCAGCGGGTATGCTCCGGGTGGCCATGTGAGCGTGGGCTGGACTTTCGGGAGGAGGTAGAAAATATGATGCGGCCTGAATTTTGCCCGTTGAAAAATTCTCGCGCGGGCAAATTTCATGGTTACAACCTGTCGGGGCGGCACCTCGGCAGGTTTTTTTCTTTGTGTTGAAAATTCAAAACGGATGGGATTTTTTTCAAAACTTGCACCATGTAAGTAGCGGAGAGGCATAGTGCCCTTCGTAGTGTGTAAATTAAATTGCAATGCGTAGTGAAGGGGTGACTACCGGGCTGTGTCTTGGCTGAGTCACCCCTTCACTAAACTGCTGAAGCAAACTTACTTAATTACACACTGCTCTCAGAAATGTCCATTTCATAAATGTACCTTACAATCAATACATTATGAATCGTATAGACCGCCTCATGGGGATTGTGACCCACCTGCAAGCGAAGAAATACCTGTCGCTGGAACAAATTTCGACGCACTTCGGCGTTAGTGGGCGCACCGTTTTCCGGGATTTGAAGGCGCTGAGCGAAATCGGCATCCCGGTTTGTTTCGAGCCGGAAAAAGGCTACACATTGGTACAAGGTTTTTTTCTGCCGCCCGTGTCGCTCACCGTAGAGGAAGCCAATGCCCTCACGCTCGCCGAGCCATTGGTGCTGCGTTTTGCCGACAAATCGGTGCAACAACATTACGGCACGGCATTGGCAAAGATCAAAATGGTGCTGGGCCGGATGCAACGGGAAAAAATGGAGACGGTACAGGCCGGCACGGCGCATTTTGTCCCCGATCATTACGCCCACCTCATGCCCGCTACGGAATATCTGATCCCTTTGCAAAATGCCGTCAGCAACAAAAACATCGTCCGCATCGAATACCTGAATCAGCGCGACGAACTCAGCCGCCGCGAGGTAGAACCGATCGGGCTTACTTTTTACTCCCTCAACTGGCATCTCATCGCCTGGTGCCACAGCAAAAACGACTACCGCGATTTTCGCATCTCCCGCATCCGGCAGCTCTCGCCCACCATGCAGCCTTTCAGAAAAACAAACCACCTCGCCCTGCACGAGTACCTCCAAAAAATGCAACAGGAAATTTTTCAAAATTCTCAACACCCGCTGACATAGGGTTGTCAGTGGCGGGCCGTTTCTTTGTGGCAACTTTCATCATACAACCCAATCAAATGGCATTTTCATTAAAAACTCAATTGACCATCAACGCACCTGTCGAGCGCCTCTGGGCAGCGCTCACCCAACCCGAATTGGTCAAACAGTATTTCTTCGGCACCGATCTGGTAACGACCTGGGAACCTCAAACGCCCATTTATTTCCGGGGCGAGTGGGAAGGAAAACCTTATGAAGACAAAGGAAGGGTGTTGTCTTTCGTACCGCTCCAATCATTGGCATACAACTACTTCAGTTCCTGGTCCGACGTGGAGGATAAGCCCGAAAACTACCAGATCATTCGCTACCGGGTGAAGCCGCTTGGAGCGAAAACCGTCCTGTTTATTGAACAACACAACATAGACACCATTGACAAAAAAGTACACTCGCTCCAAAACTGGAAGGGCCTGATGGTGGAAATCAAAAAATTGCTGGAACATGCATAGTACCAACTATTTCAACACCTTTATAGAAATAGCAGAAGACTGCCCGGTAGCCGCCGCCGAGATTCCGCCCCTCAAAGGCGATAATAAATCGGTGGCCAATCTCCAGTTTGAAATGATTCTGGAGCACCCGTACGGCTACACTTCCGATGATGTGGTTTTTGGCGTTTACGCACTCAAAAACGGTATTGACAGCGGACTGGAAGATGCCAGAGCAGCGTTTTTTTCCAAAGGCCAGGCTTGCCTGCGGGCATCTCCGCTGACAAAACGCTATGGCTGGGGCATTCACCACAATGCCGAGGGAAAAGTGGCCGCTTATCCTGCCGGTTCAGAGGAGTACCAACGGTTTTTGGAGGATGCCGGGGTAAAAAAAGTAAGGGCCATGCGCTCCAAGCGCGCGTAAACAGAGGGAGTCTTGCCTGCATTATTTAAAAAACAAGCCATGAAACATACCAACTGGTTTGACCGCCTGTTTCCTCCTGTTTTAGACAACGGCGTCCTTCCCTGTATTCTTGAACGCTTAGAAGGCACTGCTGCCCGCTTGAACTGGAAGCTGGCAGACTTCGACGATCATGGAACTGGGCACTCGGAAACTGGCTGCTGGAGCATCAAAAAAGAAATAGGCCACCTCTTCGATCTGGAGCCATTGTGGTATGCGCGCGCATTGCAAATCATAGAAGGCCGGCCGCGTCTGCTGGAAGCGGATCTCAGCAATAGGAAAACCCATGAGGCTCCGCACGATCAGGTTGAAACGGCCCTGCTGATAAGCCTTTTTGCTGCGGAGAGGACAAAACTGATGGATGTTTTTAGACAGGCTACGGAGCTTGAACTGGAAAAATCATCGTTGCACCCGCGCCTCGAAACGCCTATGCGGTTGATTGATCTGGCGTTTTTTATCGCTGAGCACGACGATCACCACCTTGCCAAAATAACAAGTTTGCTGCAGCAGGCGTAGCCATAGTGGCGGAGCAAAATAGATTTAGCGAGACGCCGAGGTGCCCATCATTTTTCCAAACGGAAAAGCCGGGCTGTAAAATCGAGCAATTCCGGGCCACCGGCCGCCCCGTGTCCGGGAATAACGTGTTTTACATTGGGAAATGCGCTTTGCACCTGCTCTATGGTTGCCGACCAGCGCGCCGTATCGGCATCGGCGAGGTTGCCCTTATTGGCATTCATGGCTTTGACGAGGCAGCCGCCGAAGAGCGCTTTTTCTGCCGGAAGGTAGGACACTATGTTGTCGAGGGTGTGCCCTGCTCCGAAAAAACGATTGATGACGCTGCGGTCGCCGCAAGTCAGGGTGAGGGTTTCGTCAAACCCGTTTTGTGGCAACACCGGTTCTCCTGTGGCACGCGCCAGTTCTATGGTCAGACGGTTGGAATAAGAAGGAATCCCATGCGCATGAAAAGCAGCCAGCCCTCCCAGGCAGTCTTCGTGAAAATGGTTGATCACAACAGCTTTGATGCGCTTTTTCCAGCGTTTTTCTATCCACCGGATGAGCTTTTCCGAGCCGGCATTGTCGGTCGGAGTGTCAAAAACAATAGCTTCCTCACCTCGAACGTACACCATGCCATTGCAGGCCACAAATCCAAACTGCTCGGTGTCGAGGTAGGAGATATGCACCGACACGCCCTCTGTCAATGCTTCTATTTTCAGTGATTTCGATTCGAGAGGCTGCAAACCTGGAGCAGGAACAGAGCAGCCCGAAAGTGCAATCAGGAAGAGAAATATCAGGAAAAATTTCATCGGATAGAATTTTACAAATGTAGCACGGTAGTTGTTGCCATACAGCGGGATGCAAGATACGCCTAAGTCAAAAAAAATCCCCAACTTTCCCCCATGAACCGCGAATTTCTGCTCAACATCGCTTTTCTCATCGGCATCAACCTGTTGATCAAGCCTTTGTACATCTTCGGCATTGATCGCGGGGTGCAAAATGCGCTGCCGCCCGGCGACTACGGTTACTATTTCGTGCTGTTCAATTTTACCTGGCTGTTCCAGATCGTCAACGATTTCGGCATTGCGTACTACAACAGCCGCAACTTAGCCCAACACCCGCAACTCATCAGCAAATACTTCCCCAATCTGCTGATGCTCAAGGCCGCGCTCACGCTGCTCTTTGCGGTATTCATTTTTATAGCCTCCGCTGCCTGGGGCTACGCGCCCTGGAGCAACGCCCTGCTGTGGTTCATCTGTCTCAATCAGGCGCTGACTTCTTTGGTACTTTTTTTGCGCTCCAACATATCCGGGCTGGGAATGTACCGGGTTGACAGCGGGCTGTCGGCCTTAGACCGGCTATTGGTCATCCTCATCATGGGCGCAGTGTTGTGGGTGCTGCCCATCGAGCTGCGCATCGAGCATTTTGTGTGGTCTCAAACGGCGGCCCTCTCGCTCACCGGACTGGTTGCTTTCGGCGTGCTGCGCGGCCGGCTGGGGCAATGGCAATTCCGCTGGCGCCCGGCGTTTTTGAGGGTGTTTTTCCGGCGCAGTTTCCCCTACGCATTGGCCGTTTTCCTGATGACCCTCTACACCCGCGTGGACGCCGTGATGATAGAGAGAATGCTGCCCGGCGGCAAAGAGGAAGCCGGTATTTACGCCGCCGCCTATCGCCTGTTGGACGCCGCCAACATCATCGGGTTTTTATTTGCCGGACTCCTGCTGCCCATGTTTGCCCGCCTGCTCAAAGCAGGCAGCGGCGCCGACAAACTGGCCCACCTCAGTTTCAGGATTTTGTGGGCCATGGCCATTCCTTTGGCCTTGTTTTGCTGGTATTGGGGCGAGGAGATCATGCGGCTGCTCTACCATCGCGCCGATGCGTATTATGGAGAGGTGCTGGGCGTGCTCATGCTCAGTTTCATCGCCATGTGCGGCATGTATGTGTATGGCACCCTGCTGACGGCCAATGAAAGTCTGCGGCGCATGAATCTCATTTTTGCCGCCGGGCTGGCGCTCAACATTGCGCTCAACTGGGCGCTCATTCCCACGCACCAAGCCCTCGGCGCGGCCGCCGCTACCGCCGCTACGCAGTTGGCCGTATGGTTGGCCGAAATGGCGCTGCTGCGCAAGGAACTCCGCATCATGCCGCCGCCGTCGCTGTTGCTTCGTTTGGCCGGTTTTGTGTTCATCTCCTGGGCTGTCGCTTTCGGCGCAAGCCATTTTTGGCCGGTGCACTGGTTGGGAGGCATGCTGTTCGCCGCAGTCCTGATCGCAGTAGCGGCGCTGTTGTTGCGGCTCGTTTCGTTGGGGGAGATGAGGGGGCTGATGAAGCGCTAATTTTTCCCCTCGCGCTCCGTCCAATATTTTTTACCTTTGCCGTTCATTTTTACAGACCATACAAAACCTGGTAGTACATGAATCCTTTCAGGATATTATCCACCTTGACCGGCTTGGTCGTTTTTGCCATCTCCGGCCTCGTGTATTTCAATTCCGTAGAATCCACCGGCAGCTTGTGGGACTGCGGCGAGTTCATCCTCGGCGCCTACAAACTTCAGGTAGTTCACCCGCCCGGAGCGCCGGTATTCCTGCTCATCGGTCGCATGTTCACCTGGGTGGCAGAGATGATCTCCGACGATCCCGCCGATATTGCCGTCTCTATCAACCTGCTTTCGGCCCTGTGCAGCGCTGCCGCCGCCATGCTCGTAGCTTGGACGGCCATGATCTTCGGCAAGTTCTCCCTCACTGGCAGCCGCGAAGCGGAAACCAATCTGGGCCAAAACATCGCGCTGGTTGCAGCCGGCTTAGCCGCCGGTTTGGCTACGGCCTTCTCCACTTCCATCTGGTTTTCAGCAGTGGAAGGCGAAGTATATGCCATGTCCACCTTCTTCACGGCGCTCACGCTGTGGGCCATGGTGAAGTGGTACCACCTGCCCGACACCCCGCAGTCCGACCGTTGGGTGTTGTTCGCCGTGTATTCCGCGGGCTTGTCTATGGGCGTACACCTGCTCAGCTTGCTCACGTTTCCGGCATTGGCCATGCTGTATTATTTCAAAAAATACAAAGAACACACCTTCATGGGCATGGCGCTGGCCGCATTGGTCGGGGTGGTGTTCATCGTAGGCGTGCAGTCTTTTGTCATTGTAGGCATTCCGAGTCTTTGGGGCGCTTTTGATATCATGATGGTCAATGGTCTGGGCATGCCCTTCCATTCGGGCCTCGTTCCTACCATACTCATCATCGGCGGCTACATTGCGTTGATGACGCTCATTTTGCAGGAAAAAATCACCTCGCGTGCGCCGATGTTCGTCTTTTCGGGGGTTATGTTTTTATTTTCGGCGATATGCACAATGGGCTTCACCGAATATGAAGGCGTCAAGTTTTTGTGGTTGGGCACCCTGCTTACATTGATAACGGCTTTTGCTCAGGACGCCCTCGTTCAGCGCCGCCGCGACGCGCAGATGATCCTCATGGGCGCTACCTTGGTCATCGTATCGTTCTCTACCATTGGCGTTGTCGTCATTCGGGCCAATGCCCAGACGCCCGTCAACATGAACGCGCCTACCGATGCCACCCGCCTCATCCCGTACCTCAACCGCGAACAATACGGCGAGCGCGCATTGGTGAAAGGCCCGCATTTTATGGCCTCTCCCGACGGCAACAAGTCGAAATACAAACCGCGTTTCGGCCCGGTAGGTGATCGTTATGAACTGATTGACGAAAAAATCACTTACGGTTTCAAGTCTTCCGACGAAATGCTCTTCCCCAGAATCGGCGACTTCCTGAGCGACGACCGCAAAGGGCTGTACAAAGCTTGGCTGGGACTTGATCCCGAAAAACCGCTGCCTCCCGGTCGCCCCAATCAGGCCGACAACATCAGCTTCTTATGGAACTACCAGATCAACTGGATGTACTGGCGCTACTTCATGTGGAACTTCGCCGGCCGCCAAAACGGTACGCAGGGCTACTTCCCCAGCGATAAAGCCAACGGGCACTGGCTCTCCGGCATAGATGCCCTCGACAATGGCCGCCTGTACGATCAGAGCAAAATTACCCAAACGATGCGGGAAGACAAATCCCGCAACCGCTACTATATGATTCCCTTCTTTCTGGGCCTGATCGGGTTGTTCTACCATCTGCTCCGTCGCCCGCAGGAAGGATTGGCATTGCTGGCCATGTTCATCATCACAGGTATCGGCATCATTATTTATTCCAACCAGCCGCCCAACGAACCCCGCGAGCGCGATTATGTACTCGTCGGTTCGTTCTTTACTTTCTGTATCTGGATAGGAATGGCCGCGCCGGCTATTTACGATTTGATCAGCCAAAAGGCCAAACTGCCGGGAATCATCGGCGGCGCGCTCAGCCTCGCCGTGCTGTCGGCGCCCTGGCTGATGGGTACCCAAAATTTCGACGACCATTCCCGCAAGGGCCATACCGCCGCCCGCGATTATGCGTCGAACTTCCTCAACTCCTGCGAAAAAGATGCCGTCATTTTCACTTTCGGCGACAACGACACCTACCCGCTGTGGTATGCGCAGGAAGTAGAGGGCATTCGCACCGATGTGCGCGTGGTCAACCTCAGCCTCATTGCGGTGGACTGGTACATTGACCTGCTGCGCCGCAGGGTGGGAGAGTCTGCTCCGCTCAAATTTACCGTTCCTGCCGACAAAGTAAGGGGCAGCCGCCGAAATCAGATTCCATACTACAATCCGTCTCGTGGCGCCGACCAACCGATGAGCGCCGAAGACTGGCTGCGCTTCATTGCGTTGGACAACCCGCTGCCTACTACCTCCGGCCGGGGCTTCGATGCGTATTATCCTACCAAGCAAATCTATTTGCCGATAGACCGGGAAAAGGCCATAAAGGCAGGAATGGTTACAGAAAAAGATACCGCTGTGGCGGAATTTATCCCCCTCCGTCAGCCGGGCGATTACATCACCAAAGACGATCTCGCCATTTTGGATATCATCGTTTCCAATATGTACGACCGGCCTATTTATTTCGCCGTGACCTGCCAGCCGTCCAAGTTCTGGGGGCTGAATGAATACATGCAATTGGAGGGGCTGGCATTGCGCATTATCCCCGTCAGAAGCGAGAGCGAACGCAGCTACAGCGTGGTCGGTAGCGGTCGGGTGGACTCGGAAAAGGTATATAAAAACGTGATGGAGAAATTCCGCTGGGGCAACTTCGACCAGCTTGATGTACACGTCAATACCAGCTACCAGCCCAGCCTGCAAACCATGCTGTTTGCCATGCGCAGAGCCGCCATCAACTTCATCGAAATCGGTCAACCTCAAAAGGCCGTAGAACTGATGGACAAGTACTTCGAGGTTTTCCCGCACAAAAACTTCCCGTACGACTACCGCTCCTGGTACATGATTTCCGTGTATCTGGCTGCCGGCGCTTACGACAAAGCCAAGCCTCATATGGAGATTTTGGCAAAGGAAACTGCCGATGCGCTCGCATTCTATGAATCTCTGGACCCGGTAGTGTTGTCGTCCAGCCAGGAATTCGACGACCGGTACAGTCTTTGTTATCGTACCAAAGGAGACCTGTTGAATGCCGCCCGCAAAGAAAAAGACGAGGCGTTTACCAAGCAATTGGAAGAGATGTTTGCGCCTTTCAAGGCCGATGAGCAAATTCCGCAGGAACTGCCGCCTTCCATTCAACAGCAAGCGCCTCAGCCGGCGCCGCCGGGTACTTCTGTTCCCGTAGGCGGTAATAATTAAGAGCTACGATGTCTGTACAACGCATAGCCATCGGTTGCGATCACGCCGGCTTCCCCTACAAAAGAGCCGTCGTTCTGCTGCTGGAGTCTCTCGGAATGGAAGTGCTGGATTTTGGCGCCCATTCCGAGGATTCGGTTGATTACCCCGATTTTGTACATCCGGTGGCGCTCAGCGTAGAGGCTGGAGATGCCAATCTGGGGATCGTTATGTGCGGCAGCGGCAACGGCGTAGCCATGACGGCCAATAAACATCAGGGCATCAGGGCCGCTTTGTGTTGGACTGAAGAACTGGCTGCCCTGGCCCGACAACACAACAATGCCAATGTGTTGGCCCTGCCGGTGAGGTTCATTACAGAGACACAAGCGCTGGCCATCGTCAAGTCTTTCTTGGAGGCAGCGTTTGAAGGCGGGAGACATCAGCGGCGGGTGGACAAAATTGCCTGCGGCAGTTGAAACGAAAATAGCGGCTTTACGAATCGAACGTCAGATCATTCATATCTGGCGATTCCACATACCTGTATTACTATGAAAAAGGCATCATTCCTGGCCTTGCTGTTCATCGGCATAGCCTGTCAAAACTTCCTTGCTGCACAATCGCGCGCCACTGCGCCCGATCCTGTGCTCATTGCGTCCGGCATCACAGCGTCGGAATTGCAGCGACACCTCACCGTGCTGGCTTCTGATGAAATGCAAGGCCGCGAAACCGGCACAGAAGGACAGCGCAAGGCCGCTCAATACATTGCAGATGTGTTTTCCTCCTGGCAACTGCCTGCTGTCGGCGACGACAACTCCTATTTTCAACACATCCTTTTCAAAGCGGAAAGCTGGAAACGCGTGGAGCTTACCATTGGAGACAAAAAATACAGGCACCTTTGGGAATACTACGCTGCACCCCATTTGAATGAAGGCAGCGCTTCACCGATGTCTTTCAATGAAGTACTTTTTTTGGGATACGGTATTGACGATGCGAATTACAGCGATTACAAAGGTGTGGATGTGAAGGGCAAAGCCTTGTTGATTTACGATGGGGAACC